>Ga0307932_1000421_pt1 | contig 17722 bp, 15 predicted proteins | sample OrgLakmetageno48_FD_201843 | JGI IMG/M metagenome (GOLD analysis project Ga0307932, IMG submission 201843) | Saline water microbial communities from Organic Lake, Antarctica - #48 | ecosystem: Environmental > Aquatic > Non-marine Saline and Alkaline > Saline | place: Antarctica: Organic Lake...
GGTGATGACAAACCGTCAATCGGCAGATCGTGAGGGTTCGTGGCTGGTTCGCCACTGTGTCACGCCAGAGGGTGACTCGGTTGCTGTTGCAGCGGGATGGATTGGCGAGGGCGTCATTCTCGAGGATATCGAGCCGGGCACGGGGACCGTCGTGGGTCGCTATGTGCCCACGGAATCACCCCAGCAATCGGATTTTCAGGCGGGTGCTCGTGAAGCTGTTGCTGTGGCTGAACTTCTGAACCTGTGGGCAGAACCCGGGCCCGTGTATGGCGGGTATGTGGTGTTGGAGAGGGCACCCGAGCCTTTGGACACCATCGTGGCGCTGCCACCGGTGATTGACCGAGATCTGAACATCCTGAATCTCTTTTACGCGGCGCAGTGGGCAATTTTTGCTCTCTTCGCTCTGTATTTTTGGTATCGACTGGTGAAAGACGTGTGGGAGCGTGAGCTTGAAGAGGCTGCCGCGGCGTCCCCTAAACTTGTGACATGACCCTGAATACCGCTCAGAGAGCCGATGTGCCGGACCGCCTTCAGGGGGCGCTCAAGTGGTATCGCATTGCTGCGTACATCACCGGCATTTTGCTGATCCTGCTCACCGTGGAAATCGTGGCTAAATATGGCTACGGTTCGGAGCTGGAAATGGCTGGCCCGCAAGGTTTCCTGGCTTTCGTGCCGGATGGAACAACAACGGCACTCAACCTCTCCCAGTTGATTCTTATCGTTCACGGCTGGTTCTACGTGGTTTACCTGTTTACGTGTTTTCGAGTCTGGTCTATTTTGCGCTGGCCTTTCTGGCGTTTTCTGTGGCTCGCATCGGGTGGTCTGATTCCTTTCCTCTCCTTCTTCATTGAGCACAGCGCGACGCGCGTTGTTCGCGGTCTTATTCAAGAACTCAGAGGGGAGTCGTGACCGATATCGGCCATACCCCCCGCCCCGTCCTTGTCGTGGACTTTGGTGCCCAGTACGCCCAGCTGATTGCTCGCAGGGTTCGCGAAGCAGGTGTCTATTCCGAGATCATTTCTCACCGCGCCACCGCGGAAGAAATTGCGGCGAAACATCCGGTAGCGATCGTGCTGAGCGGTGGACCGGCAAGCGTCTATGAGGAGGGTTCGCCGGTTCTGCAGCCGGGCATCCTTGAGCTTGGTCTCCCGGTGTTGGGAATTTGCTACGGCTTCCAGGTGATGGCCAGAGACTTGGGTGGCACGGTAGGCAATACCGGGTTGCGGGAATACGGTGCCACGATGGCCAGCATCCACCCGGACGCGGGGCCATTCTTTGCAGGCCAACCTGCCGAGCAAACGACCTGGATGTCTCACGGTGACCAGGTGGAAGAAGCGCCGCCAGGCTTTGAGGTTTTAGCCTCTACCGCCGCCACCCAGGTGGCCGCGTTTGGTTCGCTTGCGAAAAAGATGTTTGGTGTTCAGTGGCATCCCGAGGTCAAGCATTCTCCCTATGGCCAAGCGGTGATAGAAAATTTCCTCCGCGACATTGCCGGTCTTGCAAGCAACTGGAACAGTGGCAACGTTATTGCCCAACAAATTGATCTCATTCGCGACCAGGTCGGGGCAGACCAGGTGATTTGTGGCTTGTCTGGTGGGGTCGATTCTTCTGTTGCCGCGGCGCTTGTTCACCAGGCTATTGGCGATCAGCTCACCTGCGTCTTTGTCGATCACGGCTTGTTGCGAAGTGGTGAGCGCGCTCAGGTAGAAAAAGATTTTGTGGCAGCCACCGGTGTTCGACTCGTGACGGTGGATGCAACGCAACAGTTCCTGGGGGCTCTCTCAGGGGTGATTGACCCGGAGCAGAAACGCAAGATCATCGGCCGTGAGTTTATTCGCAGTTTCGAAAAGGCTTCTGCCGATTTGGTTGCAGAAGCCCAGCACACCGGTGGCGAGGTGAGATTCTTGGTGCAGGGGACCCTGTATCCCGACGTGGTCGAAAGTGGGGGTGGTGCTGGCACGGCCGTCATCAAGAGCCACCACAACGTGGGTGGCTTGCCCGATGACCTTGAATTTGGTCTGGTGGAACCACTGCGGAGTTTGTTCAAAGATGAGGTTCGAGCCATGGGTCGGGAGTTGGGTCTGCCTGAGGCCATTGTGGGTCGCCATCCTTTCCCCGGGCCAGGGTTGGGTATTCGTATCGTGGGGGAGATCACTGCGGAGCGCCTCGATATTTTGCGTGCTGCCGATGCCATCGTGCGAGAAGAAATAACGAAGGCCGGCTTGGACGAAGAAATTTGGCAGTGCCCCGTCGTGTTGTTAGCCGACGTGAGATCTGTCGGGGTCCAGGGTGACGGTCGAACCTATGGCCACCCGATTGTGTTGCGGCCGGTGTCGAGCGAAGATGCGATGACGGCGGACTGGACCAGGCTCCCCTACGACCTGCTTGCGGTGATCTCTAACCGCATTACTAACGAGGTGGCCGAAGTGAATCGGGTGGTTCTCGATGTCACCTCAAAACCACCGGGGACCATTGAGTGGGAGTAGTCGACTTAGGTTGACGCCCGAACGACCAATTCAGGTTGAAACACAATTTTTCGTGGTGTCAGGCTCGGGTCGAGTGATTCTTCCTTGAGGAGCCTCAGTGCGGTTTCCCCGAGCAGTGCGCTGGGCTGACGAATGGAGGTCAGGGGCACAATGGCCGAGGTGGCAAAGTCAATGTCGTCATAGCCGATGATCGCAATGTCGCCGGGAACACGGACCGACACATCCCCGTTAGCCACGAGTGCTTGTAGGAGACCCAGCGCGATGAGATCGTTGGCGGCAAAGAGCGCATCGGGACGTTCGCTTTCTGGCAGAGCGAGAATTCCTTCACCCACTCGACGGCCCTCCAATACGGTCGTGGCGGTGGTGGTGAAGACCTTTAGGGACGAACCCCCGTGGTGCTCCACGGCGCGCCGGGTGCCGTGGAGGCGGTCTCGAACCTGAGGGATATCGAGCGGGCCGCCCACGAAAGCCAGGGCCTGTTTGCCTCTCGCCAGGAGGTGTTCCGTGGCAATGCGGCCGCCCGCAACGTCATCAACCGAGACGGAGCTGAATGTGTTATTTTCGCTGACGCGGCCCACCAGCACGGAGGGGATACCAAACTTTTTGAGTGACAACAGTCTGTCCTCAACTTCTCCGTATGGGGAGATGAGTATCCCTCTAACTCTTTGCTCCTCAAAGAGATCGAGATAGGACAGTTCCCGTTCTCCGGACTCCGAGGTGTTGGCCACGAGCACCTGATAGCCCTCGGCAGTGGCGGCATCCTCCGCTCCGCGAGCCAAGTCTGCGAAGAACGGGTTCGCGGCGTCGAAGACGAGAAGCGCAATGGTTCGGCTTTCGCCAGCCCGAAGTTGGCGTGCCGCGTCGTTGCGAACGAATCCGAGCGCCCGGATGGATGCCTGCACTTTTTTAGCCGTCGCCGTGCTCACTCGGTTGGGATGGTTCAACACGTTCGAGACTGTGCCTATGGCAACTTCTGCGTGGAGGGCGACGTCTTTGATACTGGAGCTACCCCGCGGGTCGGACGATTTTTTCACCGAGAACCACTCCTCTCGAGCTTGTTGCTGAAACGTTACAATAATAACTTCCCTGGGAATTGACACCTACTCTCTCATTATGACAGCATCTCAGCAACACAAATTTGAAACGTTTCATAACTAAGTCAGATAGTCAATGGAGACGATGTCCGAACACCGCGTAGTCCTAACACTGAACGAAGCGAAGAAGAGCTTCGGTCAGGTAGTGGCGTTAGAGAGTGGCTCCATCGAACTAAAAGCAGGAGAAGTACACGCGCTTGTCGGCGAAAACGGGGCCGGTAAATCTACTCTGGTGAAAATTCTGGCTGGCGTCCACGCAGCGGACTCGGGACAATTTTTTGTCGCCGGGTCCCCGGTGTCTTTTCGTTCCGTAGCGGATAGCAAGGCATCGGGAATTTCTGTGATTTACCAGGAACCCACCCTGTTCCCTGACCTCACGGTCGCCGAAAACCTCTTTATCGGACGACAGCCCCGGGGTCGGGCCGGGCTTATCTCGAACGGTGAGATGCGCTCGAGAGCCCTAGAGCTATTTACCCAACTGGGTGTTCCCATCGATCCTGACCGTTTGGCAGAAGGACTTTCCATCGCGGACCAGCAGATTATTGAAATTGCAAAAGCTATCTCTCTTGAGGCTCAAATTCTTGTAATGGACGAACCGACCGCGGCACTTTCGGGTGCGGAAGTCGATCGCTTATTTGCTGTGACGCGTTCCCTTCAAGCGAAGGGGGTCGCAATTCTTTTCATATCGCACCGATTTGACGAAGTATTTGCGATTAGTGACCGCATCACGGTGATGCGTGACGGCTCGTATATTGGCACCTGGAGTACGTCAAAAACTGATGCCGCTGCGATTGTTCGGGAAATGGTCGGTCGGGATATCACGACTCTTTTCCCCAAGGAAGATGCCGAAGTGGGTGAGCTCGTACTCTCGGTCGACCGCCTCACGCGACAGGGTGTTTTTGTCGATGTGTCCATTCATGTAAAGCAGGGAGAAATTGTTGCCCTGGCCGGGCTTGTGGGTTCTGGTCGCACGGAAGTAGCAAGGGCTGTTTTCGGAATCGACCCCTACGATTCTGGCGTGGTGAAGCTTCATGGAGAAAAACTCCAGGCCAATAATCCGATGAGGTCAATCCGCGGCGGTATCGGATTTGTTCCCGAGGACCGCCGGAAACAGGGTCTCGTCATGGATCTCACTCTCGGCCGAAATGTGGCTCTCACCCTAAGGAAAGCGCTCGCAAAGTTCGGCGTGATTTCTGGGTCGAAAGAGCGTTCCGTTGCCCACGGATGGGGTGACCAGCTGCAGGTCAAAGCGGGTTCCCTCGAGGTGATGGTGTCGACGCTCTCGGGAGGCAACCAGCAGAAAGTGGTGTTAGCCAAATGGTTGGCAACACATCCGACTCTCCTCATTGTGGATGAACCCACTCGGGGAATCGATGTTGGCACGAAAGCAGAGGTTCATCGCCGGATTTCCGAGCTTGCTCAAACGGGAGTTGCCATTTTGATGATCTCTTCGGAATTGCCAGAGGTGCTAGGCATGGCCGACCGCATCTACGTCATGAACGAGGGCCGGGTCACAGCTGAAATTGAGCGTTCTGATGCCACCCCCGAAAAAGTTATGCACGCGGCAACGTCGCGCGACAGGGTAGGTGCCTAATGCCAGCATGGGTCGGGCGGATAGCACGGGTGAGAGAAATTCCCGTAGCCGTAGCTTTTGTCACTTTGGTAGCAATTACCGCGGCTTTGAATCCTCGTTTTTTAACCCCCCAGAGTGTCAAAGATCTTATGCTCAACGCCACGATCATTGCCATCTTGGCTGCCGGTCAAGCAATGGTAATCATCTCTAGAAACGTTGATCTGTCGGTCGGTTCGATGCTCGGCATTTCGGGCTTCGCCACTGGCGCCATTTTCGCCGCGTTCCCGGAGATCCCTATATTTTTTGTCTTCCTGGCAGGAATCACGGTTGGGGCCGTACTCGGCGCGTTCAATGGTCTTCTCGTCGTCACCGCGAAAGTTCCTTCTCTGGTGATCACTTTGGGGACGTTGTATGTCTATCGGGGAATTAATAACGCATGGGCTGGGGGAACAGAACACTTTTCTGGGGACCGTCCTAAAGCATTCAGCGCTCTTTCTGTCGATACTCTTTTTGGCCTGCCGATTATTACGTTGTTAGCCTTCGCCGTGATTGCAGTTCTGGCACTTTATTTGGGAAAATTCCGCAGCGGACGTGATTACTACGCAATTGGGTCTGACCCCGAGGCGGCCATGCTCTTCGGTATTCCGGTCGCGAGGAGAGTCTTCACGGCCTTCGTGATCAACGGCGCGCTCGCCGGGCTCGCGGGGGTTCTTTTCGCTTCTCGTTTCAGTTCGGTCGGCGCTCGAACCGGAACGGGGTTTGAACTTGATGTCATCGCCGCTGTTGTCGTGGGCGGCGTGGCGATATTCGGTGGATCTGGCACGGTTATCGGGGCGGCGATTGGGGCGTTCCTGCTCACCACCATTACCAGCGCTCTCACAGCTGTGCGGGTGGACAAATTTTGGCAGCAAGCGGTAGTCGGCATCCTCATCCTTTCAGCCATCGTGATTGACCGGGTTTCGGCGTTGCGCACAGCGAGAAGATTGCGAATGTCTCAAGCTCGCGCTGGGGAGACCGCCGCACAAGGGGGGTCATCGTGACGACGACTAATGTAGCCAGCGGGATTGGCAAGTCCCGCCTTTGGCAGCGCATCAACCTGCGAGATGTAGCGATGCTTCTAGCGCTTGTTGTTGTTATCGTTTTGAACTCTCTTGCGCGCGATAATTTCGCAACCACCACCACCGTGGGTTTTTTGTTACTTGATGTCATTCCCATCATGATGTTGGCACTTCCGATGGCGTTCATCATTATCAGCGCCGAGATAGACCTTTCGGTCGCGAGCATGGTCGGTTTGAGCGCGGCGACAGTGGGAGCTTTAGTGTTGCGCGAGGAAAATATGCTGGTGGCCGCAGTTGTGGGAGTGGGAGTAGGCACTGTTGCCGGCGCGTTTAACGGGTTTCTCGTGGCTTACCTGGGGCTTCCCTCGCTGGCGGCCACTATTGGAACTCTCGCCCTCTATCGAGGTCTCGCGCTCGTCGTCATCGGTGATGTTTCGGTGGGCTCATTTCCCGAGGAGTGGACGGGGTTCGTCCAGGCGAGGCTCGGCGCCACCGGTGTGCCAATCGTGACACTTGCCGTTCTAGCGTCCATCGCCATTGCGATCATCATCTTGCACTTCAGCTCTTTTGGGCGTGGACTTTACGCACTCGGATACAGCCAAGAAGCTGCCCGATTTGTGGGAGTGAACGTAAACCAGACGAAATTTTGGTTGTTTGTCGCCAGTGGCTTTGTAGCAGGGCTTGTGGGCCTCTACTGGGCCCTCCGGTACGCAAGTGCGCGTAGCGACAGTGCGTCCGGGCTGGAGCTGACCGTGATTGCCGCCGTTTTGCTCGGGGGAGTATCAATTTTTGGTGGCCGAGGTTCGATACCGGGCGTTGTGATTGCTGTGTTGCTTATTGCCACCATCACCTACGGTTTTCGTCTGCAAAGAATCTCTGACGTAGTGCTGGTCATCATCACCGGTGCGCTCCTGATTGCCTCTGTCGTTGCGCCTAGTTACTTCCAGCGCGCCAGGGAATGGTGGCGTGGCCTCAACCGACACAAGAATTCTCTGGCTTCGTAGCCAGAGATAGTGCTCTGGCCCCGCCAGAGTTCCTCCATCTAGAAAGGAAAGAGAATGTCTGTTCCCACGACTGACCAGCGTGCACCGTGGCGTCGACTGCTCTCGGTTGTAGCGCTCGGCGCGTCAGCCACAGTAGTCCTCGCCGGCTGTGCCGGTGGCACAACGGAGGAAGCGGATCCCGCTCCTGCCGACGATGCTGAAACTTCGGTAACCACTGAAGAATTCAGCATCACCTTCATCCCGAAGAACCTCAATAACCCCTACACAACTGTCACTCTCCAGGGCGGTGAAGAGGCGTCTGCAGAGTTGGGTCTGGTGTACAACGCAGTTGGCGCCTTGGACGCAGCTGCAGATTCGCAGGTTCCATTTATCCAGACTGAGGTTCAAAACGGCACCGACATCATTGTCATTGCCGCGAACGACCCCAACGCTGTGTGCTCTGCGCTCGAAGAGGCTCGTGCCGGTGGTGCCAAAATCATTACCTTCGATTCGGATGCTGAGTGCCGCGATCTCTTCGTCAATCAGGTCGACCAAACAGAGGTGGCACTTGGTCAGCTTCGCCAGCTCTTCGACCAAATCGGTGGCACTGGTGAGATAGCAATCCTTTCTGCAACCGCAAACGCACCGAACCAGAACTCTTGGATCGCTGCAATGCGCGCCGAAATCGAGTCGAACCCTGACTATGAGTGGGAAATTGTTGCCGAGGTTTACGGCGATGACGAAGATGCCAAGTCTTTCCAGGAAGCACAGGGCCTGCTCCAGGCATACCCTGACTTGAAGGGCATCATCTCCCCCACCACTGTGGGCATCGCGGCAACCGCTCGCTACCTCTCTCAGTCTGTATACAAGGGCCAGGTTGCTCTTGTTGGACTGGGCCTGCCCCCTCAGATGAAAGAATTCATCAAAGATGGCACGGTAACGGCGTTCGCTTTGTGGGACCCGTCTGAGCTCGCATACTTGGCTGCTTACGCAGGCCAGGCTCTTGCTGAGGGAAGTATCACTGGCGTCGAAGGTGAGACCTTCGACGCAGGCAAGCTCGGCTCGTACACAATCGGTGCCAACGGCACCGTGATTGTCGGTCCTCTGCTCGAGTTCAACGCGGGGAACATCGACGACTACGACTACATCAGCTTCTAGCAGGTGCAGTCTGTTGGGGTGCCGCTCTGCGGCACCCCAACACCCCAACATCACCAGATAGGACGATGCGATGCCCTCCCAGAGAGTGTGCTTTCGGCTTCGGGTAAAGACTGACCGTATTGAGGAATACACGGCGCGACACAGCGCCGTGTGGATCGACATGCTCCGGGCTCTGCACGACACCGGCTGGAGAAACTACTCGCTCTTTCTAGGCGACGATGGCTTGCTGATTGGCTATTTTGAGACGGATGACCTTCAGGCGGCTCTGGATGGTATGGCATCTCGAGAGGTAAACGCTCGCTGGCAAGCGGAAATGTCAGAGTTTTTTGTCGATCTGGATGGATCGACACCTGATCGGGGTTTCCGTCAACTCGCCGAAGTTTTTAATCTTGACAATCAACTCCAGGGACACTAGTCCCTTCAGAAAGGCGCTTCAATGTTTTCTCCCGATGTCATCGCCGCTTTGGAAGCGCAAGCGATCGAGTTACCGTCCTGGGCATTCGGAAACTCGGGAACCCGATTCCGAGTTTTCACCACAGCGGGAACCCCACGCACGCCCTTTGAAAAAATTGACGACGCAGCGACCGTGAACAGGTACACGAAACTTGCACCGAGCGTCGCGCTCCACATTCCCTGGGACAAAGTTGATGACTACGACCAGCTGCGCACACACGCTGAAAGCCAAGGCGTTTCGTTGGGCACCATAAATTCCAACACCTTCCAGGAAGATGACTACAAGTTCGGGTCGCTCACCCACGTGGATAAGATCGTGCGTCAGAAAGCTATCGACCACCACCTTGAGTGCATCGACATTATGGAAAAGACAGGCTCGAAGGATCTAAAAATCTGGCTTGCAGACGGGTCCAATTACCCTGGCCAGGTAAATATTCGTGCCCGCCAAGACAGGTTGCAGGAGTCGTTGAGTGCCATTTACAGCCGACTCGGAGACGATCATAGAATGGTGCTCGAATACAAATTCTTCGAACCGGCGTTCTACCACACCGACGTTCCCGACTGGGGGACAGCTTTCGTCCACGTACAGGCCCTGGGTGAGAAAGCCCAGGTGTGTCTCGACACGGGACATCACGCGCCGGGAACAAACATAGAATTCATCGTTGCTCAGTTGCTTCGCCTCAACCGGTTGGGTTCTTTTGATTTCAACTCGCGTTTTTATGCAGATGATGACTTGATTGTCGGCGCCGCGGATCCTTTTCAACTTTTCCGCATCATGTGTGAAGTCCGCCGCAACGGCGGACTTGATAAGAAAGCTGGTGTGGTCTTCATGCTGGACCAATGCCACAACGTTGAAGACAAAATTCCCGGTCAAATTCGGAGCGTTCTCAATGTCCAGGAAATGACGGCAAAAGCATTGTTGGTCGATTTGGTCGCTCTCGACGAAGCGGAAAAATCGGAAGACGTGCTGGGCGGCAACGGCGTCATGATGGACGCTTACAACACCGATGTTCGCGGAGCACTCGCTGATTGGCGAGAGTCCCGGGGGCTGTCCCCAGAGCCTTTCGACGCCTACCGTGCCAGCGGGCACCTCGAATCGATCGCCGCGGAACGTGTGGGCGGCCAACAAATGGGCTGGGGAGCCTAGAAAGAGATGGTGAGTGCCTTGAGTAAAAAAGACCTGGGGAATCTTCTCCCCCCAAAGCAAAGGCGGAAGCCTAAGGTGGGGCTTGTTGCGGGTGGGCTCGGCACCTACTGGCCTCAGTTCCCCAACTTACTTCCTCAGCTCAAAGAAGCCAGCGCTTATGTGTCGGGACGTTTTCAGTCCATGGACTGCGAAGTGGTCGACGTAGGCTTTGTTTCGGACGCTGTAGAAGGTCGATTGGCTGCGGATACCCTTCGCGTTGAGGATTGCGACCTCATTGTGATGTATGTAACGACCTACTTGACTGCGTCCATGATGCTTCCCATCGCTCAAAGAGGGAATACGCCGGTGTTGGTCATTGACTTGCAGCCGACGGAAAAAATGGACCACAGTAATTTTGATACGGGCGACTGGCTCGCCTACTGCGGGCAGTGCTCTATCCCGGAGCTCGGCAATGTGTTTATGCGTTCGGGGATTCCTTTCCGCTCGGTGTCAGGTTGGCTCAAGCAAGAGTCTGCGTGGGCAAAAATCGAGCAGTGGTTGAGCGCTGCGCACATTCGTTCGGCACTGCGCAACGCGCGTCACGGGGTGATGGGCCACGTCTATCCCGGCATGCTCGATGTCTCCACCGATATGACTCTGCTTTCCAGTACCTTCGGTTCTCACGTTGAGGTGCTCGAATTTGATGATCTGCGACAACGAGTCGAGTTGGTGACGGATGCCCAGACCGAGGCCCGAAAGAAGCTGGCGTCGGAGATTTTCACCCTCGATGGGTCCGTGAAAGACGAGGACTTCACGTGGGCTGCAAAAGTTTCTGTGGGGCTTGACCAGCTTGCGGAGGATTTTGATCTTGACACCCTTGCTTACTACCACCGGGGCCTTGACGGGGAGCTCCATGAGCGTCTCGGGGCGGGCATGATTCTGGGTGCCTCACTTCTTACTGCGAGAGGCATCCCCACCACGGGCGAATACGAGCTACGCACCACTGTCGCCCAGCTCGCCACCGAGGTGGTGGGGGCAGGAGGCTCATTTACAGAGATTCAAGCCCTGAACTTCGTTGATAACGTCGTCGAGATGGGCCATGACGGACCCGCTCACCTGGCGGTCTCTTCCAAGGACCCGCTTCTCAGGGGACTCGGCGTTTATCACGGGAAACGGGGCTGGGGTGTGAGTGTGGAGTTCGATGTTACTCCCGGCCCAGTCACGCTCTTGGGGCTCGGCCAAGACCGCGATGGTAGCTTGAGTTTCGTCGCATCTGAGGGAACAGTGGTTCCGGGTGACCTCTTGGCCATTGGCAACACCACAAGCCGAGTGGACTTTAGTCGCGATCCGGGTGAATGGGTTGATGACTGGAGTGCCACTGGAGTGGGGCACCACTGGTCCCTCTCCCTCGGGCACCGCGCAGCTGATTACCGAGCAGCCGCCAGCTTGCTCGGCATAGATTTCCGCATCGTCTAATCCCAAGGGAAAGCTGGATATGTCTTCTGCATCGACCGAATTGATCGAACGCTCCCGCCGTTTAGGGGCTGATCCTCGAAACACCAACTTTGCCGGTGGTAACACCAGTGCGCAGGGTGAAGATATCGACCCGGTGACGGGGAAGAAAATTACCCTGCTCTGGGTAAAAGGTTCCGGAGGGGACCTGGGTACCCTGACAGAGCAGGGGCTTGCGGTGTTGCAGTTGGACCGTGTGCGGAGCTTGACCACGGTCTATCCCGGCGTTGATCGAGAAGACGAAATGGTGGCGGCGTTTGACTACTGTGCGCACGGAAAAGGTGGTGCTGCGCCCTCGATCGACACCGCCATGCACGCCCTGGTTGATGCCAACCACGTCGACCACCTCCATCCTGACTCCGGCATCGCCATTGCGACCGCCGCTGACGGGAAAGCTCTCACCACCAAAATTTATGGCCCCAAAGTGGTGTGGGTTCCCTGGCGCCGGCCAGGTTTCCAGCTGGGTCTTGATATCGCCGCTATCAAAGAGAAGCATCCCGCAGCGATTGGGTGTGTCCTTGGCGGACATGGAATTACGGCGTGGGGGGATACGAGCGCGGAGTGTGAAAAGAACTCCCTCTGGATGATTCGTACAGCCGAGAAATACATTGCCAAGAATGGGAAAAAGAATCCTTTTGGGTCGGCGCTTGCCGCACACAAGCCACTTGGACTTAAAGGCCGCCGGGCTCGGGCCGCCGCCCTTGCGCCGGTTATTCGGGGTCTTGCTTCCACGGATAAGCGCATGGTCGGCCACTTCACGGATGCACCCGTCGTGTTAGATTTTCTGTCTCACGCGAAACATACCGCGCTTGCCGCATTGGGAACCTCGTGCCCTGATCACTTCCTGCGGACCAAAATACGCCCCATGGTTCTCGATCTTCCCCCCACAGCAGACCTGGAAACGGTGTTTACTCGGCTGCGCACGCTGCACCGTGATTATCGTCGAAAGTATGCGCAGTACTACGAGCGCTTTGCTGACAAGGATTCGCCAGCGATGCGCGGAGCTGACCCACTTATCGTCTTGGTTCCCGGTATCGGAATGTTCTCCTTTGGCCCCGACAAAAAAACGGCTCGGGTTGCAAGTGAGTTTTATGTCAACGCCATCAATGTGATGCGAGGTGCGGAGGCGCTTTCGACCTACAAGCCCATCTCGGAGCGGGAGAAATTCCGTATCGAGTATTGGTCCCTCGAAGAGGCCAAACTGCAGCGGCTGCCAAAACCGCGTTCGCACGCCACGAGGGTGGCCTTCATTACGGGCGCCGCATCAGGTATAGGAAAAGCCATCGCCACCCGCATGGTCGCTGACGGCGCCCATGTGGTTATCGCTGATTTGGACGAGTCCAAAGCGCAGGCGGTCGCTGCGGAACTTGGCTCCACCGATGTCGCCATTGGTGTGGGAATTGATGTGCGCAGCGAGAAAGCGGTCATGGAGGCACTCGCAATCGCCACCCTGGCATTTGGTGGCGTCGACATTGTGGTCAATAACGCAGGCGTTTCGCTCTCTAAATCACTGTTGGAGACCACCGAAGCTGACTGGGACTTTCAGCACGACATCATGGCTAAAGGATCTTTTCTCGTTTCGCGAGAGTCTGCGAAAATCCTGCTGGCCCAGGACATGGGTGGAGACATTATTTACATCTCTTCGAAAAACTCTGTCTTTGCTGGGCCCAACAACATCGCGTATTCCGCCACGAAGGCTGATCAAGCGCATCAGGTGAGGCTTTTGGCCGTTGAACTTGGCGAGTTTGGCATCCGCGTCAATGGGATAAACCCCGATGGGGTGGTTCGCGGCTCAGGAATCTTTGCCAGCGGGTGGGGCGCAAACCGCGCCAAAACCTACGGGGTCAAAGAGGGTGACCTTGGCGCGTTCTATGCCCAGCGCACCATTTTGAAGAAAGAGGTGTTGCCCGAAAGCATCGCTGACGCGGTGTCTGTGCTGACCGGCGCTGAGCTCACCCTCACGACCGGCGTTCACATTCCGGTGGACTCGGGAGTGGCTGCGGCTTTCCTCCGATGAGCAATCGCGTTCTGGCCATTGATCTTGGTGCCACAAGCGGCCGGGTCATAGAGGGCTTTGTTGACCCCCACTCCCTGCGCTACGAGGTGCTGCACCGTTTCCCGAACGGCCCCACTCCGGGCGGGGGGAGTCTCCGCTGGGATGCCACCGGTCTTTTTGCCAATATTCTCCAGGGCATGGCCATGGTGGACTCCCGCGCAGAGGTCGTCTCGGTGGGTGTGGACTCGTGGGCGGTGGACTATGCGCTTTTAGCAAAAGGCTCGCTACTTGGCGAACCCTTCCACTACCGCGACGAGCGGACCGCTGCGGGCGTCGAGGCTGTTCACGCCACCGTACCTTTTGAGGAACTCTTTCACCGAAACGGTTTGCAATTCCTCACCTTCAACACGCTGTACCAATTAGCGGCCGAAAACTGGAGCGACACCGCTGGGTTTGCTGATTCCCTCTTGCTCATCCCGGACTTGGTGAACTACTGGTTGACCGGTCAGGCCTTCATGGAAATGACCAATGCGTCAACTACGGGACTCATAGGCATTGCCGATGGTGCCGTGGATGTGGAGCTCGTGGAACTCACGGGAGCGTCCCGATCGCTTTTTGCTCCGCTGGTGGAGGCAGGTCACGTGGTGGGGCCTTTCACCCCTGAGGTTGCGAATCAAGTAGGTTTCACCAGCACGGTGGTCGCTGTGGGTTCGCACGACACCGCTTCCGCCGTTGTTGCTGCGCCCATGTCGAGCCCCTCCAGCGCCTATATTTCCTGCGGAACATGGGGGCTTGTGGGTGTCGAGGTGGGCCGACCGATTGTGAGTGATGCGGCGAGGAAAGCCAACTTCACCAACGAGCGCGGGGTCGATGGTCGTATTCGATTTCTTCACAACGTCATGGGCCTCTGGCTTCTCAACGAAAGCGTCGCCTGGTGGAACCGAGGTGGAGACACCCGGAGCCTGGGCGACTTTCTTTCCCAGGCTCAGGACTACTCCGGAGTTCGACAGGTTTTCGATGTTAACGACCCGGTGTTTATGGCACCTGGTGACATTCCGCGCCGGATCGCCGCATGGCGCCATGACCACGGGCAACCGCCGCTAGAGGATCCTGTCGCCATCGTCGCTGTCATTGTCGAAAGCCTCGCCGTGGCGTTTGCCACCACCGTGCAAACTGCGGGCGAGCTGTCCAAAACTGCCATTACGGAAATCTCCATCGTTGGGGGCGGATCCCAGAACATTCTGCTCTGCCAGCGCCTCGCCGATTATGCCGGTGTTCCCGTAGTTGCTGGCCCCGTGGAGGCAACAGCTCTGGGGAATATCCTTGTCCAAGCGCGAGCAGCTGGCTTAGTTACTGGCGACCTTGACTCACTCCGAAATTTGGTTCGAAGAACCAGTGCACTTGTTACCTATCAACCACACACCGCAGGGAGATCCCATGGCTAAGCGTCGTTTTCCAAGGCCCCGAGAGTTAGCACCGCTACTGAAGTTTAAGGCGCCGTCCTTTGGCGGGAAGAAGCAGCGATTGGCAAAGGCGCTGACGGTGGCAGATTTGCGGATCATTGCGAAGCGTCGGACCCCGAAAGCACCTTTTGATTATTGTGATGGGTCTGCGGAGGCGGAATTGTCTTTGGCGAGGGCCCGCCAGGCCTTCGAAGACATCGAATTCCGCCCAGCAATTTTGCGTGATGTATCTCAGGTGTCGACATCGTGGGATGTGCTGGGCAAACCTGTGGCTTTTCCAGTCGGGATAGCGCCTACCGGATTCACCAGGATGATGCATTCGGATGGTGAAGATGCGGGTGCGTTGATGGCGGCAAAGTGGGGCGTGCCTTTTGCCCTTTCCACAATGGGAACACGGTCTATTGAACATGTAAAATCGGTGGCTCCCGAAGGCCGCAATTGGTTTCAGCTGTACATGTGGAAAGACCGCGACCGATCGATGGAGTTGGTGGACCGCGCTGCCAAGGCCGGGTTTGACACCCTGCAGGTCACGGTGGATGTTCCTGTAGCGGGCGCCCGTTTGCGGGATAAACGCAATGGTTTCTCGATTCCTCCAGCCCTCACGTTGGGTACGGTTCTCAATGCGTTGCCCAGGCCATGGTGGTGGTTTGATTTTTTGACGACGGATCCTTTGGAGTTCGCATCGCTGTCGTCGTGGGAGGGAACCGTGGCGGAGCTGTTGGATCACATGTTTGATCCGACTGTCACGTATGAAGATTTGGTCTGGATTAAGGATCAGTGGCCGGGGAAGCTTGTGGTCAAGGGCGTGCAGAGTGTTGCCGACGCGAAGGAGCTAGCTAAGCGTGGCGTAGACGGCATCGTGCTCTCCAACCATGGTGGGCGCCAGTTGGACCGGGCACCGATTCCCTTTCACCTTCTTCCCGAGGTCGTAAGAGAGGTCGGCAGAGACGTTGAAGTACACGTGGACACCGGCATTATGTCGGGCGCTGATGTCGTAGCCGCTGTCGCGATGGGTGCGAGGTTCACGATGGTGGGGCGTGCGTATTTGTACGGGTTGATGTCTGGTGGGACGGAAGGTGTGGATCGAATGTTCCAGATTGTGACGGAGCAGATTACCCGCACGATGCGCCTGTTGGGGGTGTCTTCTCTGGAGGAGTTGGAGCCAGGCCACGTGACACAGCTTCAGCGGCTCGTCCCTCGCGTCTAGAGACTCCGACCGTGAATCACGGCCGCGCTGTCGGCGGCCGTGAAAAATAAACTCCGACGAAGCTATTCGCCCCGCAGGATGGCGAGCAGTCGAAGGATTTCGACATACAGCCACACGACGGTGACCAAGATGCCAAACGCACCCTGCCACCCGAAGTTCCTGGGGGCCCCCTGCTCGACACCGGCTTTGATGGACTCAAAGTCCATCACGAGGGAGTAAGCAGCGAGGAAGACCACAAGAATTCCCAGGGGAATACCGAGGGGAATACCGAAGATTTCGTAGCTGCGAAGACCAAACATGCCATCGGTCGCCCCGAACGCCATCAGACCAAAGTTGGCCAGGGAGAACACGAGATAGCCGACCATCGCCACAACAACGATGCGGTTCATCCTCGGTGAGGTGCGGAACTTTCCGCTGAGGAACAAAAACAGTGTCACACCGATGACGGCGAGGGTGCCAAAAACTGCCTGGGTGACAATGCCATCCCACTGGGTGTTGAAGAAATTAGAAATCCCTCCCACAAAGAGACCCTGGAAACCTGCGAAAGCGAGGATGAGGCCGCGCGAAGGCTTCTTCTTGAAAATGTTCACCAGAGCCAACACCAGGCCAATAACCATGCCGGGGATGGCAAGAGCGGGGATCACCCAGCCCACGACGGCCCCCACCAAGAGAACACCAAACGCAATTAGCGTTTTCATAATGGTGTCTTCATAGGTCATCCGACCGGTGTCAACACCCGTGGCGGAGGGACGGTCATACAGCTCGTCGAGCTCCTGTGCACCGGGGGTGGTAAGAGCCCGCCCCCCAAAAGCGAGCGAGCGAGTGAATGCGGGGTTCGAGTTAGCCATGATTTCCTTTTCTCAACATCACAAGTGATGACTTCATTCTAGAGAAGCCACTGAAGAATTGCTGGGGAATTCCCCTAGGTCAGCTGAAACCATGTCACTGCCACAACGGCACCGACAATGACATACCCGATGGTCCACAACCATCCCAGACCCACCGCGACCCAGGCCATGGCTTCCCCTTTTTGGTGGGCTCTTCGCGCCTGACCAACAGCGATGTACCCAAAGAGTGTGGCGAGCGGGCTTAGTGCCACGGCAAGGACCAGAGCGATTATCGCCAAGACGTTGATCCCCTGTTGCGCCGCGGCAGGAGTGGCCTCGGTGTCGTGATCCGCCGGCGCATCAACAGTCTCGCTCGCACCTTCAACGCTTGGCTCCACAGACTGGTCGCGCTCGGGTTCGACCGAGGCGTGCGGTAGGGCGGCGGTTTCCTGCAGAATGCGATCCGTGTCCATCTCGCCAAGCGTGCTGGCGCCCGTCGGTGGTTCTGGTTCGATCAGGGGGGCCTCGCGGGGCTCTTTGTCGTTGGTGTCGGGGGTACTCACGAGCTAAGGCTAGCGAAGCAATCAGCGGTGGGCTTTAGACTGAACCGTCATGTCAGAAATTCCCTCTTCCCTGCTCGAGGGGTTAAACCCCCGCCAGGCTGACGCGGTCGCCTATCGCGGTGAGGCCCTGCTCATTGTGGCCGGGGCAGGGTCAGGAAAAACGAGTGTTCTGACCAGGCGCATTGCCGGGTTGCTCGCATCAAAAGATGCGTGGCCGAGCCAA
>Ga0307932_1000422_pt1 | contig 17719 bp, 33 predicted proteins | sample OrgLakmetageno48_FD_201843 | JGI IMG/M metagenome (GOLD analysis project Ga0307932, IMG submission 201843) | Saline water microbial communities from Organic Lake, Antarctica - #48 | ecosystem: Environmental > Aquatic > Non-marine Saline and Alkaline > Saline | place: Antarctica: Organic Lake...
TCATGCCTTACGCGCCGCTTATCAGTTACTAGAGATTTACGAAACTGGGGACTTAAAATACCCGTTAAAGTATCGTGAGTTTGTTCTTGCTGTTAAGCAAGGTAAATTAGACTTTACTGATACTGTGCAACCTGCGTTAGAGGACGTGATTGCAAAAGTTGAACGTCTGGCAGCCATTGTAGTACTGCCTGAAAGCGTTAACCGTAAGTACTGGGAGCAGTTTATCGTGAATGTTTACAACGGATTCTTTGACTACACTGAGCATAAAGAATCGTTGACTGCAAAATAGCAGTTGACGCTAAGCTAAAAGGTTGTAAAGTAGTACTTGTTGTAGCAAGAAGCTACTTTTAAAAACTTAAACTTAAACTAAAACGAACCTAAAGGTAATACAATGAAAAAGACAATGCTGAAGCTATTCGCCGTAATGGCAGTTACACTCGCAATGGTAGGCTGTGGCCAAGTTGTAGAGGTAGGGCCTGCACAAGTTGCAAAGGTTATGTCTCAATCGGGATACAAGGCAAATATTATCCCGACTTCCAAGTTCCGACTGGATATGTGTTATGCATATTGTGACAAGCTAGTTGTACTTGACGCTAGCGACCGTAGCTTTAAAGAAAGTATGGATCTGTTTATGCCGCAAGACAAACTGCTAATGACGTTCGAGATCCGGGCAACTATGTCACTTGCGTCTAAAGACTTCGAGCAGGTGTTTAATAAAGTGCAGCCGGCACCAATGGGCAATAGCGATCGTATGTATATGATTCCGCTAGAAAAAGTATATATGACCTACGCTCGAGATATCATCCGAGCAGAGGCGCGGGAGTTCCTGTCACAGTACACTATCGCAGAGATTGCTAGCTCACGTGAGGCCATTAACGCACAGCTATCAGAACGCCTATCTAAGAGTATCGCAGAACGAACTCCGTTTATGGTACGCTATATTGGCATAGCAGATCTTGCATACCCAACAATTATCGTAAAAGCGCAAGAAAACGCAGCAGAGCGTCGTGAAATGATTAACCAGGAAGCTGCACAGCTTGAAATCAGCAAGGTACAACTTGATCGCAAACTACAAGAACAAACTATGCTGCGGAAGATTGACGTTGAGAAAGCCGAGGCCGAAGCACAAGTTAACAAGATCATGGGCGAGTCAATGACAGAAGAGTACAAAGTATACAAAAGCTTCCAAGTAATGGAAGCAATGGCAAACTCCAGCAACAAGGTGTTTATGCCAGCAGAAATGATTAGTACAGTAGCAGGCCAAATGCTACTAGGCAAGTAAACTCAATTGCTAGGGGACTTGTTCCCCTAGCACACTCTTTGTTATTAAGGATTATAAAATGGAATATGTAATTGCTTTCGCGCAAACGTTTGTGCCTAAACTATTGTTTGGTTTATTTGCTTGGGTTGCAATCAGTGCAGTAATGAAGCAGTTTAAAGAATTTAAGGGTAAGTCAGTCTACAAAAACAACCTTTGGTACCTTGGTGTTTTTATACTAATAGCACTTGTTATGACTGCGTCCAGTACTAGTATTTCGTACAAGCACCAAACGTTTGATGCGAGTCAAGAAAACTATCAAATCAAATTAATCAAGCAGCAAGAACAAGAACGCACTGACTTAGTTATTGAAGATCGAACACGCAAAGATTACACAGTAACGGACGAAGAATGGGAAGACAACTCCAGCTACACCAAGGGCGTAAAATGAACAAGCACTGCGGGTTTACACTAATTGAGTTAATGATTGTTATTGCTATTATTCTCATATTAGCAACAATTGCTATTCCGGCTTATCAAGAGCATAACAATCCTACAACTCCTGAGCAAAAGCACACGCAATGTATTGACGGAGTTAAGTTTACGACCGGCAACAGTCCTGCGCAGATCATCGACGAAAACGGACGTGGAGTTAGCTGCGGCAACAGTTCAGAATCTAGTTCTGCATACGAAAATACATGGAATACTTATTAAATACATGGAATAAATAATTTCGTAACAGAAGAATTACAAAAGAGGATACACCGATGACCACATACATTATAACAACTGACGGCAGTGTTGCTGTTTGCAAGGCACTGCTAGAAGTTTGTACAAAAGTAGGCGAGCCTAGTTCCTTGCATAACCTACTTATCGTAGAAAGTAATTCCAGCATTAACACACTAAAAGAAGTCGCAGGCGTTATAGATGTAGAAGAAGATGGCTACGCAGAAGTAGACAACGAGTCTTCATCAAGTTATAAGGTGCAACAATCACCCCGTAATTGGTTTTTACCTGCACTATCAAGAACACCAGGACAGTATCATTATGATAAAACAGGCAAAGGTGTAGACTTGTACATCATGGACTCAGGGGTTAACTATACACACCCAGAGTTTGAAAACCGTGTTGTTAATCTTTGGAGTTTTGATGATCTAGCAGTCGGTGGTGACGTTAGGTCACCACATCACGGAACAATGTGTGCAGGATGTGCAGGCGGAAAAGAACACGGTGTTGCTAAAGAAGTGACGATCGTTAACGTAAGATTTGATTTTAAATACTCAAATTCCATTAAAGCACTAGACGTTATACTAACGCACCATCTTAACAAAGCAGCCAATCGTCCTTCTATACTGTCAATGAGTTTTAGCGGTCTTGCTCAAACAGCCTACAAAAGAGCAATTGCCGCATTAATTGACAATGGCATTGTGTGTTTAGCGTCTACTGGCAATAGCAACGAGTCTGCTGCTAGATTCCCAGCAGGCAACGACATTGTTATCGGAGTATCTGCTCTTGAGCGAGTAAATACCAATGTACTTGTTCTTAGGCCAGCTAGTTATAGTAATTATAATCAAGGCACAGACGTATGGGCCCCTGGACATAACGGCATAGTAGCAGACTACAACAACAACGGAACACAAACAGCAAGTGGCACTAGCGCAGCATGTCCGGTCGCTGCCGGCATAATAGCAATGCATCTTGAAAGCACACCCAAGCTCGTAAACCGAGCAGGAGTAGAAGCAGCGATTGCAAGTTTTTTAACCGAATGTACCCAAGATGTTGAAATGACAGGCAAATACTCACAAAGCACCACTAAAACAGTATCGTCTATGCCAAAAACATTAATTAACCAGCCAGCTGCAATACTAAAAATTGTAGTAGAGTAAATACCGCAAAAAACAAGTTGACATGGCTAACAGCCTGTCATACACTCTATAAACACTAACAACACAACAAGAGATTAATATGCATACTTCACTAAATATCAATTCATATATTGGTGACGGCTTTCAAAAAGTCTGCTCAGTAACTTCTGACAATTCTATAGATAATAAATGGTTTTATACTGATATTAACCCAGACCTAATGTTTGCAGATCACAGATCATGGATCTATTTTATTGTAGTTGATGAAGAAGTTTGGAAGGTAGGCGAAACAGGCAACCCGTTGGGCATTCGTGCAAAGAACCCAGAAGCAACACAACCGTTAACAGGAACACGCGGACGACTAGGTCGTTACCGATCCGGCGACTATCGTGTAGGAACATACGGAGACACTGACTGGGATATTCGAGTACGATTAAACGATGTAATAGCAGATGGTAGTAACGTAGAATTTTGGGCAAGACAGTGCCCCATCGATAAAGTAGAAGTCACAGTAGGAGGTAAACCTTTCACTGTGGGCACAGCATATCATAAAGAACTTGAAATGGCGCACTTGGATTATATCTTTAACAGCGTCGACGAGCTTCCTACGCTCAACAAGTTTAGAAAATAGACAAAACAAGTTGACAAGGACGTCAACTGAGCTTATACTGTATACACACTAAATTAAAAAGGTAAGTTACAATGGATACTGAAGGACTAGGCAAAGGCATTAGCAACATTGCTATCTGGGGAGCAGTGGCAGCAGTAGCATACTTCACCCAAGGTACCGGATGGGTCGTTGGCGTTGCATTCTTTGCAGCTTGCTGTACCTACGAAATGTACAACAAAGAAGGCAAATAGTATGACAATCACAGTGACATCATATACTAACGGCAAACACAACGTTCCATACGAATCGTTTACGTTCAGTGGCGGTGAAGAGCACATTCGATTTAGTGGTCCTAGGCGACACGCAGCGTGGGATGTGCATATTACTGCTATCCTTACCAGCTCAGCTGAGATTATCAAATTGGCTATGGTCACTGACGCAATCCGTAGACACGCAGACAATGTAAAGATCACACTAAAAATGCCTTACATTCCCTACGCTCGTCAAGACCGTGTATGCGTCGAAGGAGAAGCGCTCGGCATTCGTGTGTTCTGTGATATAATCAACGCTATGCAATTCGATCGCGTACACGTACTAATGCCTCACAGTGAAGTTGCTCCAGCATTGCTTAACAACTGTGACGAAAACCTGTATACTTCAAACTGGAATCTTTTTATTCCAGACTCTATTCCAAGAGATTTGAAAAATGATCTCATTATTGTATCGCCAGATGCAGGCGCAATGAAACGAACGCTTGGGTTTGCCCAAATGCTTAATACTACAAAACACCATCGCCTGCCGCAAGTGGACGTTGTAATGGCAGATAAGGTGCGTGATGTGGTCACAGGACAGATCACTAGCACAGCAGTACACGCAGGTCCAGAGCTTGTAGGCAAAGTTTGCCTCATTTACGATGACATCTGCGACGGTGGATTTACGTTTATTAAGCTGGCAGAAGCACTACGCGAAAAGGGTGCTAGTAAAGTAATCCTAGCTGTGCCGCACGGTATCTTCAGCAAAGGATTTACTGAAATTGCTAAAGTTATTGATCAAGTGATTACAACCAATATTTTTAAAGATAACATTCCAGAACACACCAGCATTCCTGTTAGTGTGTTCGACATTACAAGGGCGTAATATGAAATACGTAGACGGCAATTTGTTAGACATAGCAGAGCAAGGCAAATTCGATATTATTGTACACGGTTGTAGCTGCCAGAATAGAATGGAAAGTGGTATTGCTAAACAAATTCGTGATCGCTACCCGAAAGCATATATGGCAGATCAGCTAACACAGAAAGGCGACAGCGACAAACTAGGGTGCTTCACGCAAGCAAACATTGACGGTACCTCTATGTTTCCACCCGAAAAGGGAAGTCGCGGCTTATATCAATACCGATACTCGTTTACGCTACTCAATGCATACACACAGGATCACTACGGCTACGACCACTCAATATATGTTAACTACGAAGCTGTATCACAAGTGTTTAAGCAGATTAAACTGTTGTACGATATGAATCCAATGGCTCCTGTGCGAATTGGCATTCCAATGATAGGAAGCGGAGCAGCAAACGGAGACTGGACCACAATAGAAAGCATTATTGCTAGTATGAACTTTAGTGATCTTACAGTAGTATGTTTTAACGGAGACAGCGATGATACCTGAGAGTTTAAGAGACTATAAATCAAATCGAACACTAATCGACGAGATAGACTCTGCTGAAACTGAGATTGATAAGCTTCGTTTAAAGATCAAAGTAAATCAGGGCAAGCTAAAGTACAAGTGTCCTGAATGTAAAAAGTTCTCAACACTGCGCGATACTGATGCTATACAAAAAAATTACTACGTAGAACCACACGGATGCACTGGAGGAGACTATTGGAATCGAGACGGAATTATGTGGAATTGTCCTAAATGCAATCAGAAGCAGAGTCTAAAATACGAAGAACTCACTAGCTGGCAGTCAATGTCACATCACTTTAAATCAATTACAGACGAAAAATAACTAGGAGAAACATATGAGATTAGACGCCCTTTCAGCAATCGACTTTTACAAAGCAGATCACAGACGCCAGTATCCAGAAGGTACTGAACTAGTATACAGTAACTTTACACCACGCAGTATGCGCTTGTACAAAGGCGACGCTACTGAGACTGTAGTGTTCGGACTCCAGGGATTCTGCAAATGGTTCCTTATTGATATGTGGAACGAAACTTTCTTCAATAAGCCAAAGGCAGCAGTTGTAGCCAAGTATCAAAGAAGACTTGACTCCAGCTTAGGTGACGGCGCTGTGCCAATGGATCACGTTGAAGCATTACACGACTTGGGCTACTTGCCTTTAGAGATCAAGGGACTACCTGAAGGCGTAAGTGTGCCGGAAAAAGTAGCTGTTCTTACAGTTAAGAATACAGTACCAGAGTTTTACTGGCTGGTCAACTACATCGAAAGCGTAATGAGCTCAGAGCTGTGGAAGCCTAGCGTAGTTGCTACAATTGCAAAAGAGTATCGCGAAATTCTTACAAAGTATGCTAACCTAACTGGTGCATCACTAGAAGGCGTTCCTATTCAGTGTCACGACTTTAGCTTCCGAGGTATGAGTGGACTACACGATTCCGCAAGCTCAGGCGCAGGGCACCTGTTGTCCTTTGTGGGCACAGACGGAGTTCCGTCGATTGATTATTTGGAAGAGTACTACAACGCAGACCCAGCAAAAGAAATGATCGGGTGTAGCATTCCTGCAACCGAACATAGTGTTATGTCCTTAGGTGGACAAACAGGCGAGCAAGAATTATTCCGTCGCTTAATTGCAGACCTATATCCGACAGGGCTTGTATCTATTGTTAGTGACACATGGGACTTTTGGACCGTGGTCAATGAGTACATTCCTGCGCTCAAAGACGTTATTATGGCGCGCCAACCAAACGCCATTGGCCTCAACAAGGTAGTGTTGCGTCCAGACAGCGGAGACCCTATAAAGATCATCACAGGCTACACTGAAGACGAATATTACATCGAAGCAGACGGTGAGATTATCAGCCGCGAAGACGGTACCACACTGTCTCCTGCAGAAGTCAAAGGCGCTATCGAATGCCTGTGGGACACTTTTGGCGGTACGCTAACCGACTGTGGTTATAAAGAATTAGACGAGCATATTGGCTTAATCTATGGCGATAGCATTACGCTAGAACGCGCACACGCAATTCTACGCAGACTGGCAGACAAAGGCTTTGCTAGCAGCAACGTTGTTCTTGGAGTGGGGTCATACACTTACCAGTACAACACACGCGACAGCATGGGCTACGCAATGAAGGCAACCTACGGTGAGGTTAATGGAGTAGGTCGTGAGATCTTTAAAGACCCAGCAACAGACAACGGCACAAAGAAGAGTGCTAAAGGGTTGTTACGTGTTGATCTAGTAGACGGAGAATACGTAATGCGTGATCAAGTAACGTGGGCTGAGGAAGCAGGCGGTGAGCTCAAGACTGTGTTTAAGGACGGCAAGCTCTACAACCAAACTAGCTTGGGTGAGATCAGGCAGCGTATACAGAGCTAAGATTAAGAGTTGACAATCAGCGTGTTGTAGTATATACTTAGAGTATAATACTACAACACGCTTTTTTTTAGGAGAATAAAATGATCACAGCAGCAGACGTTTACAATAGAATGAACAAAGCAGGCGAAATTGACCAAGCTGCCTTAGACGGATTTCTAGAGGAAATTATTATTCCCCGATTTGAGAAAGCGCAAAAAAATAAGATTCGACTAACAACTGCGGTGTTTAGCATTAACCCACTGTTTTCTGGCAAAGTTCCTGCCGAGATTGTCGATTTGTTTAATAGTCGCGGGTTTAGAATGGAATTCGAATGCGAGGACAGGCCTTGCGGAAACTCTTACTACGAACTAGAGATTCCGCCCCAAGGCGAAGATAGTTGCGGATTCGGCAAGGAGCATGACTGGAACAAATAATGAAATACTATGCCGGAATCGGCTCTCGGGCAACTCCTGATAATATACAGACCGACATGACCAACATTGCTAGTATATTAGCAGACAACGGGTATATATTGCGCAGTGGAGGAGCACTCGGCGCAGATCGTGCGTTTGAAAACGGAGCCAAAAACCGAGCAGAAATATTTCTTCCTCGGGCAGATTCGCCTGCATGGACACTAGTGTTTACTCAACATTTTCATCCTAATCCTAGTGCGTTGTCAGACAAGGCGTGGATGTTGATGAACCGCAATGCAATGCAGATACTAGGACGAGACGGTGACACTCCCGTTGACTTTATAATTTGCTGGACTAGAGACGGAAAAGCAAGTGGCGGGACAGGGCAAGCTCTGCGCATTGCTGCTGATTTTGGAATTACTGTATATAATATGTTTAACAACGACCATGTTAGTGAACTTGCTAACAAACTAGCAAATATTAAGGAATAAAATATGAACGTTAAATTTGTAAGTCGGGGAGATGCCAAAAAGTACATCAGCAAAAATCACTTCATTGACGCCGATTGCGACTTAGTTAGTATTTCAGATACCCATAAAGAAGCCGAACAGATGAAGGAGTTGTGGCTAGCTAATAAAAAACACGCTAACGCCGCTGTGTTTCTTCGGTTTGCAGATATGGACGACAGTAGCAGCGGATTTGATTCTAAAAAAGCCGAAACTATCTGCAACTTCTTAGAGCAGTCCTTTAGGAAGAAAAAAGACGTGATAGTACATTGCTTTGCTGGAATTTCACGAAGTGGTGCTGTTGCTAAGTTTGCTAACGAGTATTACGGACTAAATGACGCATACTTAGACACTTACGCAGGACATAACTTGTGGGTGTTCTACACTTTGTTAGAGCAAGCAGGAGTTCCTACCCAACGACAATATTACGGTGATCTAGAGAAGCGCCTCGGAAAAGAAAACAGTTGACAAGTACATCAACTGACGTTACACTGTACTTACACTAAATTAACTTATTAAAAAGAGTACTTAATATGCCTATCGAAGCAATGTTCGCAATTACTGCTGTAATATTTACTGGCGTAGGTTGGTGGTTTGGTGTGCAATCATCAACCGAAGCAACAGTCGGTCATACAATCGATTCACTAATCGAACGCGGGTATCTTAAGACTCGTGTTAAAGACGACGGCAACACTGAAATCCTCAAACACGATGAAAAATAAGAATTGGAGACTCGCCCAATACTACGTCGTGCCTATGTTAGAAGTGGACCAAGTACTTGTCGTTCCAGTAACTGATTACAAAAAACCCGGTGAAACTCCAGTAGCAGCACTAGGAAACAAAATACACGCCTGGTGCGCATACGCTAACATCGAAGCAGATCTGTTGGGTGCTCATATGCTCGATAACGACATTACTATGCAACTGGTTTGGAAAGTACCTAGTGCAAAGCACAGACTTCTATTTTCACTAAAGTGGGGAGCAGAGTGAGCATACTTAGCAATGTCAAAACAGCATATCAAGATATGAAAACTGCACGGCTGTTTAAGAAGCACAACGTATCCACATGGTCCGAATACAACCTAAAGTTTGATCGTGACTACAATAAACGAGCAAATACCATAAGAACATTGTTTCACGGTTATCCGTTTATTGCAGAGATAGACGATAACAGGGCGTTATTAACTAATACATGTGATAACTGGGAAGCGGGATTCCTGCATCTCAGAGAATGGTTATCTACAGAATGCAGAGGCAAAGCTAGAGCAACAATAGCCCATACTATCCGTTTTCAACATCTATATAACGACGGAACCAAACTTGTAGATTGGAACATAAACACATTTGGAGAAGGTAGTGCCTTTATAGCCTTTCAGGACGAGCGTGACTACCTGATATTTTTGTTAAAGTGGGATACAGCGTGAATAAACAAGAACTAGTTTTTTGTAAAAAATATCAAGCAAAAGTAAACATCACCAATCAACGCATATATCGCCACACTACTGAATCTCGGTATATACCCGACGGATACCCCGGCGATGTTATGTCAACAACTGTTAATATCGTACAGATCGAAATGCCAGAAGATAGATATCGGGCGATGATGGAAAAAGAGCGTATGCTTGAACAAATGTTCAAGCAGCACAGTTCAGTAAATAAACACCCTATAGACTATTTTTGGGATACTTTTCTTAACGAGTTAATTACACGTGAACAAGTGCCAGCAGTTAAGATAGCATACGACAAATACAAAAACTTGCTAGAATTAGTACGAGGAAACTATGACTAAAGCCATTAGTCTGTCACAACACGAATGGAATATTCTTAGAGCAAAGTTAGAAGAAGAAAACCCTCGTAGCGTGTTTATGATACGCAGTAAGATGAAACGAGTTCTAGGATTTGTCCCCCGAAAACATCGTATAATTGAAGAGCTGAAGGACAAACACGGCAACGATAATTCCCGGGCACACTACACTATCAGGCTAGACTTTTACAGTGAGAAAAAATACACTTGGTTCTTGCTTAAATATTCAGATTTCATTAACGAGCTAGAAAATGTCTGATTTAGAATTAATGTGCCACTTTGGTATAGTGAACGCAGTTAAGTGGCACCTGCTCAAGGGCAGTTGTGTAATAGCAGCCTGGCCAGAGTGGTGCGAAGTTACTGTAGACCACAATGACCTGGCGTGGATTGATTGGGGTGGCGCTGTAACACTTACAAGAGACACAGACGATCCAAATTGGCACTATCGTCCGTTTTTAGATAAGAACGTTGGCAAGTTTGGAAAGGATTGGATGTGGCGAGTACACCCCGGCACAAAAGAAGCCGACAAGCTAGGCACATATGATGTAGATCACGCAGTACTAGAGATTAGGCTACACAAACGCAAGGCAAAGTGGGCATCTATTCTACAACTAAAATGGAGTAGTAAATGAAAGAAAAGTTATATAAGTTTTTAACCATGTTCGACTGCGAAGGGTTCGAGTGTCTCATTGACATCACTAAGCGAGAAAAAGACTGGTTAATAACCACGCTAAAGGGCGAAGAATACCGAGACGATCTTAACTTTAATTCTATGATGATGCGAGCGCGATACAACCCGCAGCGTAGTCCGGAGATCTGGATATTTACTAGCACCGTAGATGACGCAACTTTACAAGAGATCAAGGACGAAAATCCGCAGGAACTAGTAGACTCGATTCGTGAGCACGGGCATAGTTTGTGGATTACCGAATCGCAGAAGCAGGTGATAAAATGAAAAAGTCAACGCCTTGGAATTCTACATTTAGCGACAAGCTGACGCAAAGTCAAGATGCAAAAAACGCACGTCTGAAGAAGATAGCAGGCTACAGTCTTTATCGTTTACATAAATCAATAATAGAAGAAACACAAATTAGCTCTTTTTACTATAAAATTAACCTTAGCAATGTGTACGGTGTAGTTACAATACTAAACGAAACAAGATGGCTCAAACCCAAGCACGTTACTCTACTGAGGATGAAAGGAATCACTGTTTCTCCCTTGCGGGACGGCCGCAGATCAAACTGTGAAAAGAAAGTAGGATATAGCTTAGACATTGAATCCTATTGACACTCTGCAACTCTGAGCGTATAATTTAATAACACTAACGAAAAGAGTCACAATATGAACATCAAACACGACCCGATTTTTAATATCAAAAAACTTGAAGAAATTTACAGTAAAAAAGATGGCGTTTTGGTTAAGTACGTGTGTACGAGCGAACTTGTAAACAGAGATGTTCCTATGGACATTTTCTATCGTGAGACTCCACACCCAGAGTTTGGAAACAAATACTTTGCTATTTTTCTTAAGCCGGGTACCGACACAATTATGATCACTGATGCTGACAAGATCGAAGATTTAGAATTTGGCATGATTGACGTAGACGGTGAGTGGATCTATTCTCGATACAACCACGAAAATATTATGCGCACAGACAGTGCTGGCAATCATAAACACATTGACGGCGGTCGACAATATGCTCGTGGTTGGGGTTATGAGTTCTTTGAAGTTAAAGACGGTGAATTTATATCAAAGGAGACAACATGAGCAACAGCAAAAATCATAGTTTAAAATTTGAAAAAGCACTTGAAAACAACGACTACGGACTAATCATCGGCGAAGAAGGAGAGCTTAAAGGAATTTGGGTGCCGGATCATTTGTATGACGATCCGGTACCAGAAGCACTTGCGCAACTTTGCATGATGAACTACGGAGTTAATCCCAACGGACAAATTCCTATGGAAGTATCAACAAACCTACATTAAGGATCAGAAATGAAAATTGGACTTAGCCTAAGCCTGTGTGTGCTTGATATCTTCTTGAAAAAGGTTGATATAAAGGACATTGTAGTCATTGTTGCTCGCACCGATTTTAACCCAGAAGACGACAAGCAATGGAAATCTATTTGGGACGGCTATGCTAACAATGGTGGCTTCTCTCCTAGTAACTGGGTATGGGGGAATCACGCAGCACACGAAGTAGAGTTTCGTCAAATTATACTAAAACTACACAAGACAGGCCGGCTGCATCAACCAAGGCAGTACGGTGCACATCCTCCAAGGATAATGTACCATTGGTTAGAGACCCTTGCTCCCGAAGAAGATGTTAAAAAGAATCCTGCTGTTAAAAAGGCGTGGGAAAACTATAAAATGCTAGCCGGGCTAAGCTAATGGAAAACAACGAAGAACTTAATCAGTCACTTAGTGAACTGGCAAAGGGAATGCAGGAAGCAACTGCTGAGCATCAAAAAGAAGTTGATCAGTGGTGGAGCGCACTATCGCAGGATGATCGCGAACGTGCGTTTTACGCTGTCTCACAGCGCATACACACCGCTGACCTCAAGGAGCAACGTAGCTTTCGTGGGTCGATATACGGTGTGTTTGGCTTTGGGCCAGAAATGTACGGACGAGCAATGGATTGTGGATACTTAGATATACACAATGCAATTGTAGATGGCATTGACCTAATAGAAATAACCAGTGCAAAAAATCTAGAGGTTATTAAGGACGGCTTTGTTACTAGCTGGCCCGACGTTCAAACTATGTCACTAAAAGTTGCAGACGGAAAACTTACTGTCAAAATTAACAGAGGCAACGACTATGTTTAATACTACCGAAACACTGCGCGGATTTGCACACTCCAGTTTCGAAGACAGATACGGAGCTAAGTGTAGTATTCAAAAGAGCAGCATAGCATTCGAAGATTGTATCTGGTTTGGAGTGAATGACGCAGATCCTAAGATTATGTGTAATAACGCTGTACGCAATGGAGTGCCAGCTCAAGACAATTGCGGTTGGCAACCATACGAAATTCCAGAAGATGTATTACTTACTACTAGAATGCACCTTACACAAGAACAAGTGAAACAAATTATTCCTGTCCTTCAGCACTTTGTAGACACAGGCGAACTTCCGGACTAACTATCAGTTAGTACACTAAGCAGAGTATAAAGGTTTGCACGCCGAATATAATTGTGCTATGTAATGTTGCCGCCTGCGCGATCGATGCATTAGAAATGGCTGTCTGCTGTCAGACTATCAACACTAACCCTCACGGGCTGCTGACTAGAGTAATGTCTAGTTTGTTGTTAGAATAAAAATTCCAATAGCGTTTAAGTCCTATGAAATGTAATCGTCACCTGAAAGCATTCTTAAAAATCGTAGCGGCAGGGTTAGGTACAGAGCCCAAGGACTAGCTATATAAGCCCGCTGACATTCGTGCGCGATAACAACTCACATGAAATCTTTGTCTCCTTACTTGCGTAAGGTGACTCATGGCTCTGCAATCTACATGAAGTATCTAACTAATAACAATTGTTCATCTTAATAAAACACGAGTTGCGTCAAGCTACGAGTACGTTGCGTTTAGCAACGGTTTGTCATTAAGCTGTAAAACATTGTCTTAGATTGAATAACTACTATAAGTTCTTAGAGTACTTGGTAATGCTCTGGATTATAATCTTAGAGGAAAACATATTATGGATTACGAAGGATACAAATTAGTACGCGATAAGATACCAGATGTAATAAAATCTGATAAACTAGCTATTAGCAATCCATTGCAACATTGTGAACGTGTATTAGATAGGAGCTCATATTTAATGTTGCTGGATCGAAAACTTAAAGAAGAGGTTGCTGAACTAGACGAAGCACTTGGTCAAGGAAATCAAGATGCTATAGAAGATGAACTAGCTGACGTACATGAAGTTCTTGTGGCAATTAGCGATGCTTATAGATGCAGGGATGTAGTAGACGTAGCCAGCGAAAAGGCTCACAGGCTCGGCGGTTTCTACCAAGGATATGTACTAGACGTAAGTAAAGGTCTTGACAGGGATTAATTTAGACTGTACACTAGTTAAAACTTAGACATTAGAGGTAATATGAAAGCTCAAACACCAGCAAAAGGTATTTCGGAATCTAGCAGTTGGGATGACGCAAAGATTTATCATATCGAGTGTGACTGCACTTGTGAAGATCATGCTGTTGATACCTGGATAGAGGCTGATGCAGAGCCTGACTTTGGAGTGAACGTGACTTTCTATGTTAAAACATGGACTCCTTACAGCTTGAGCGCAGACGGCATGTGGAAGCGTATTAAAAAAGCTTATAATGTCCTAGTCAAAGGAGTTGACACCCAGGAACACGGTATACTGCTAAAAGAGCAAGCTGCTCTAAATTGGGTAGCTGCTGTACAAGGCGCGATATCGGATTTTCAAGACTTAAAATAAAACAACTAGCTACAAACAGGTGAAAATATGCATTGGGTACACATGATCGGCGGCACAGCATTATACCTCAACAACACTCTTATTGGGTGGGTAACCTCAACGCTGAATGGACAATACTTCTACGGCCTTGTAGTACAATCTACTCGGCAAAAACAAACCGCTAGCACCAAGCATAATGCTATGTTACGCTTGCTAAACTCAGTCGGAGACTAGATGCGGAATCATGACATGACATGGACAGTACTGCCTGACGAACCTATGATGGTAGGCATATGGCTTACTTGGGCTGCATATGATGCTAAAGAGGCACCAGCGATGCGTATTTTTGTAGGAGAGATTATGGAGTGCGCAGGCAGAAAAGAAGTAATGCGGCACGTTAGGGAATGTGACCGTAGTCCGTGGCTACATCGCTGGAAAGAAGACTACCACAAAACGTTCGACGCATTGAAATAAGGAACCAGTATGAAGCACAACTACAAGCAGGCTATTGTAAAGTTTAATAACGGCAACGGCGCGCTGTTGTGTAACGGCTGTTCAATTATTATAGCATATGGATTTGAGCACGAAGATCGAGAACATTACTGTACAATGTGCATGAGTGGAAACTGTAAAACGAAATTCAAAAAAGGCAAGTAATATGAAGTTTATAACAGGCAAGTACAAAACATTTTGGGGACCATACCAAATTGCGGAACTGCTCAAGTGTGTAGGAGTTAAAGAAGACACCTACGACAAAGTCGGCGAATGGCTAAGTGAAACTTGGGTTAATACACTAACACAGTGGTACTACAAGAATCACGGTGATCAAAAGGTCAAGGTTGAAATTTCACCTTGGGACACATGGAGTATGGATCACACTCTAGGACATATTGTGCTGCCCATGTTGCGTCAGTTGAAAGCTACCAAGCACGGAGCACCGTTTGTAAAGCCAGAAGATGTGCCCGAGCACTTGCGTCCAACTGTAGAAGCTAAATCAGACGGCAGCACTGACGATACTCACTTCGAACGGTGGGATTGGGTGCTAGACGAAATGATCTTTGCGTTTGAAAGTCTGTACAACGAGTGGGAAGCACAGTTTACCTCTGGTACACACGATATGCTGACTATCCCCATTAACTACGCAGGTGACATTGTAGACGAGAAAGACGCAGTGCTGTTTCGCTGGGAAGAAGGTCCGAACAACACCTATAAGATAGACTTTGAAGGAATGAAAGTATATAGTGCTCGAGTCCAAAACGGATTTCAGCTTTTTGGAACCTATTTTCAAAATTTGTGGGATTAGATTATGCCTTTAATGTGCGAAAGCAACCGTGTTATTACTCCTGATGCTCAACGACGCCCAAGAACAGATTCAAGTGAGTCTGTTGATTTTGACATACTTTCAGGATTTAGCTCGTCTAGTGATTATCGATCATTAGAAATTGAGTTAACAACATTCTATTTCAACTCTGATCCGTTAGCAGAATATCTTGCTCTAAGAGAGTTAAATTTTAGTACGCCTGAAATATATCAGGCGATTATTAACGACAGCAGCTTTCCGTATATAACAGTAAGTCCTGAAAAAGAAAATCCGCGCCACTACACTCTTGCTACTACAGTGAGGCAGCACTTTCGTAACAAGTATCTGATGATGCGTTTGCGTAACACTAAAAATTATCACGGAACCATAGTAAGCAAGTTCCAGTCTGATGTAGAAAAGATGCTCGAGACTCCTCTAGTACTTCAAGGTAAGAACTTGGCAGCATTTTGCAAGCTCTATGACTTTTACATAGAAGACAAAGCCAATGAAGAAATCTTTAATAAGGCTAGATCGTTTTCTAATCGCACTGATATGTTTTATGTAGATCACGAGGTTACGTTCGCAGGAAGTGTACAACGCAAGTCTAAAGACTTAAACTATACGACCTACTACTGGCTCACAGAAAATCAACACCTGATAGCAAAACGAGTAAAACGCGGCCACTCTGAAGGTCCGCTGTGGGAATATTTGTCTAAAAAAGGAAGTATAAACATCAGAGGTAATCTAATTACTAGCAAAACAATAGGACACGATTTTAGACTAGCAAGAATAATTGGAGGAAACTATGAAATCTACGACTGAAGAAAATATTGTACAAGATAAGGTAGCTGAAATAAAAGGCATTCCCAAGCAGGACGACTTAATTGCACAACTCAAAGAAGGTGTGTTAGTTGTTACCTTTGACAAAAAGAACGGCGACGAGCGAGTTATGACCTGTACCAAAAGCTTGGATGTTATCCCCAAAGAGAACCATCCTACTGACAGCAAGACTCCTAAGGAAGGGCTTGTTAATGTGTGGGATACCACAGCACAAGGCTGGCGCAGCTTTTACTACGATCGCGTTAAAATAGTAACTCAAGGAGAAATTAATGAACCCGGATGATCTAAACCCAGATAGTTATCGTTCACCTACTGTCAGCTTTACGTGGAAACCTAACGAGCAGAGTCACCCCGGACAAGCCGACTGGTTTAGTGCGATGGCTGAAAAACTCGGAAATGTCAACAAGCATCAAGCACAGCTAGAGTGTGAGCTTGCTTACTTGGATCTAGTGGATGTGCTAATTGACGAAATGACAAGTTTTCCAGAAGTAGATGCTTTGCTGGCTAATATTCAAAAGTAAATCACTTTTGGATAGAAAAGTTTTCTAAGAGATAAATAAACGTATAACAAAGGAATTAGTACTTTCAATGAAACTTACTGCACTACTGACATCACTTACAACTACTTGGAATAATTCGAGTAATACCGTTGTGGCGGGCTTGGTGTAGAACAAAAAGAAACGTTCAAACACTTTAAAAGCCCACTGCACACGCACTGGGCTTTTTTTTTGTGTAAGAAATTTAGAAAAAGTAGTTGACAGGCAAATGAACAGGCCGTATACTTAGTACATAGGTTAGAGAAACAGCTAACACGCTCTTTAAAAACAGAAAGTAAAAACGAAAGTTTATGATGCGGAAGACTAATCCGAAAGATTCTGGGTACCGGATGCTGTCTTGAAAACAGTTAGCTCCTTTGGGGCGTCGGGGTTCGAATCCCTGGTCTTCCGCCAAACTTTAAAGTAAAACACACTAAGACGTGGATGTCACTCCAGACGTGGGGAAGACAGGTTCGAGTCCTGTAATGGTAAATCCTGGTTCGATTCCGGGTAGTGTGTTTTACTTTAAAGTTTATAGTAAAGCATACTAAGGCATGACAGACACTTTTAACGTGTTTGACTAGGTCCTACACCCAATAGTATGCTTTACTATAAACTTTATGG
>Ga0307932_1000426_pt1 | contig 17634 bp, 15 predicted proteins | sample OrgLakmetageno48_FD_201843 | JGI IMG/M metagenome (GOLD analysis project Ga0307932, IMG submission 201843) | Saline water microbial communities from Organic Lake, Antarctica - #48 | ecosystem: Environmental > Aquatic > Non-marine Saline and Alkaline > Saline | place: Antarctica: Organic Lake...
GCGGCTAGGGCAAGAGTTGCCCAGGGCCTCATTGTTCGTATCACTGCACTCCTTCATACTCATGTCCTGTAAACCCACTGTACCGAGCGCAGATGATGAGAAAACCCTGACGGTATCGGCCCTGGACGGCGCGAGTGGTGCGGCCACCGCTGAAGGGGGAGGAAGGCTTCTGGGAACGTGGGCCTGTGGCCTACGTCTTCTGCGAGCCTGCCACAAGTTGAGCTGCCCCCGCTGCGCGCAGAGGTATCGATTCCGTGGGGCTTTCTGCAACCGCCTTGCTAAAGCGCTCGTAGCCTCCGTAGAGGTGGTCGCGCATCGCCTTTTCGGCGGAAACGGGGTCTGCCGCTTGGATACACTCCATGATTTTTTGGTGCTCTTTAATCGTTGCCTGCCAGGGCCAATCAAGGCTGTACATCCGAAACACATGCATGTGACAGTGGGATTGCGTGAACGCGTGAATAACGGTCTGATTGTCGGTTGAGGCCAGAATTGCATTGTGAAATCTGCTGTCGTGGCTGATCAGGGTGTGTTGCATGGAATCTGTGGACGTACCGAAGTGTTCGAGTTCGGTCGCCAGAATTTTCGCCGGGTTTGCCAGTCGATTGGAAGCAGCAATTCGGGCCGCCCAGGGCTCGATCAGGAGCCGGAATTCGAAAAGGTCTCTCACTCCGGCGAGGTCCAAAATTTCGGTGGTGGCATACCCCTTATTGGAGGTGGCCACCAGCAGGTTGTCCCCTTGAAGGAGACGCAAAGCTTCCCTTCTTTCACCATCGACACCGTCTCCCAGGAAGAAATCCAACTCAGCGTGGTGGGGCTTGATGGGTTTGAGATGTCGGGGACCAACAGTGTTCGAGAAATTAGTCGGTCTTTAGAAGATTTGGTTGCCGCCACCTGGGGGGGGGGGGGCACCATCAGTACGCGGACGGTTTTGCTCTCTACACCGGCACCCTGTTCTCGCCCACGCAAGACCGTGGGGTTCCCGGGTCAGGGTTTACTCACACACCGGGCGATCACGTCGTTATTTCGGCGCCGCACCTGGGGGCTTTAGAGAATACGACCGCCCCCACGGAAGCTTTGGAGCCCTGGGATTTTGGGATTCGAGACTTGATGACCTACCTCGTGCGATCGCAGTAGCGGGCGCGAATCCGGGGGTTTTGGACTCGCGGCCGGCGTCCTACGGTTATTCAGCGGGCACCCAGGTCTGAGGTTTGGGTCTCAAATATCTCTCAATTTCGTGAGTAGTTGATATATCTGGCGCACAGGGGCTACGTTTAGGGGACTAATTTCCATGCTCCATAAGGGTTCTCAATTGCGCTGAACGAAAAATATGTCGCTAGGGCGCAAAAGCATTCTGGCTTTCGCCGCAATTGCGATCTCCGATTTGGGCCCAGAGCACGCGCGAATTCGCAACTAGCGACACTTCGCCCACGGAAAGGACCACCACATGACTGACCTTCGCTCCCGCAACCCGACGACCGGTGAGCTTCAGTTTGATGCTCTCCACGAGAGTAGCCAACGTGACGTGGCTGACGCGGTAGAAGCCTCACGGGAGGCATGGAAGTCGTGGTCGCGCGTTTCCGCAGAGGAACGAGCTGCCGCTTTGGTGGCTATCGCTGATGCCTTGGACGCTCAGGTGCAGGAACTGGCGGAGCTTGCTGATCTCGAAACAGCTTTGGGTACACCACGGTTACTGGGCGAGGTGGGGCGAACAACTTTTCAGTTGCGCATGTTTGCCACGGAGCTCACCGCGGGGCAGTTGCTGGGCGCCCAAGTGGATGAAGCAATCGCGGGTCCCCCTCCTGCGGGGCGACCGCGCCTTCACCGACGCTGGGTTCCTTTGGGCCCGGTCGCTGTGTTTGGAGCAGCAAACTTTCCGTTTGCTTTTGCTGAGTGCGGTGGGGATACCGCGAGTGCTTTGGCGGCGGGATGCACGGTTGTCGTCAAGGAGCACCCCGGGCATCCTGTTCTTGCACAGAAAGTTATTGCCCTTGTCCGAGGTGCACTATCGCAGATGGGCCATGATCCCAACGTCGTGGTGGGCGTGCGGGGCCTGAGTGCTGGCACGGCTTTGGTCGCCCACGACATGATTACCGCTGTGGGCTTCACCGGGTCCGAGGCGGGCGGTCGGGCACTCTTTGATGTGGCCTCCGCCAGGCCACATCCGATTCCTTTTTATGGAGAGCTTGGAAGCATCAACCCTGTCTTCATTTCTCATGCCGCCCTGGAGGCGAGGGCTGATGAGCTCGCTGTTGAAGCGGCTGCGTCCGTGTCGCTTGGCTTGGGACAATTTTGCACGAAACCCTCCGTCATTTTCGTTCCCGCCCATGATGGCTTTGTGGACGCCCTGGGACGAGAACTCCAGAAGGTCGAGGCTGGGCCACTGCTCGGGGAGTATCCCCGGGAGCGATTCTTGGCCAGTGTGAATCGGGTCAAAAGCGTCACCGGTGTTGATGAACGGGTGGCGGTGACTCATGTGGAGGGCTCAGCGTTGGTGGGTTCCGGGTTGCTTGTGGTCTCGATGAAAGATTTCCTCGCTCACGCAGATGCCCTGCTGGAGGAATGTTTTGGACCTTTAGCGCTGGTTGTTGCCTGTGAGACAGAGGACGATTTCGTGCAGGCAACGACGCTCCTTGCGGGATGCCTGGTGGCCACTGTTCACGCGCAGGAGGAGTCAGATCAACAGCTTGTTCCCACCCTAGTGGGGGCTCTCGAGCACATCGCTGGTCGTGTTGTTCTCAACGGATGGCCGACCGGCGTTGCCGTTTCGTCCGCCCAACACCATGGGGGCCCCTACCCGGCATCAACGTCACCGCTTCACACCTCTGTGGGGTTGCACGCCATGATGCGCTTTGTGCGACCGGTGGTGTTGCAAAATATGAGCCACGAGCAGTGGCCAAGTGTCGTATAGGTGGTGTGGGGGTTAGCCCATGATGGGGTCAACACAGCGGGAGCGCAGTGATCCAAGCCCTTCGATGTGTGTCTCCACAACCTGTCCCACACGGAGGTAGCGCTGGGGTTTCATTCCCATGGCCACTCCCGCAGGGGTTCCTGTGTTGATAATGTCTCCGGGGAATAGCTCCATGCAGTTGCTGACGTAGCGAACGATTTCTGCCACCGGGAAAATCATGTCTGAGGTGGTCGAATTTTGTCGCACTTCCCCATCCACCGAGCAGGATACGTCGAGGGAGTCGGGATTAATCGAGGGGTCTGTGTTGATCCAGGGCCCACAAGGATTGAAGGTGGGGAACGCTTTTCCTTTGTCCCACTGTCCGCCTCGCTCAATTTGCCAGTGCCGCTCAGACACATCCTGGCTGATGGTGTATCCAAGGATGGCGTCCATCGCGGCCTCGTGGGAGGGCGCATAGCGCAGGCGCTTGCCGATGACGATGGCCAATTCGACCTCGTAGTCGGTTGCTGTGGACCCCGGGGGAATCTCGATGTCATCAAAGCCTCCGACAAAACAGTCGGGGGCTTTCATGAAAATGACGGGTTCTTGGGGAATCGCCGAGCCCGTTTCTTCCGCATGCTTGCGGTAGTTCAAACCGATGCAGATGATTTTGGTGGGTCTGGCAAGGGGGGCGCCAATTCGGTGTCCACTGGTGTCCATCCGGGGTAGGGAGGAAAGGTTAGCGTTCTGAACCTTCTCGAATCCGCCGTCGCTGAGGGTTTCGCGTGACCAGTCAGAGACAAGAGAGTCAACGACGATAGCCGTGTTCTCGTCTTCAAAAACGACGGGGACTTCGTGCCCCACGGCACCGATGCGACCTATTTTCATGACTACCTTTCCGAGCGGACATCACGTACCTGTGGGATAAGCCAGAAGCCTATATGATTTGGGAAAACCGAAGAAAGGCCTTCGTATGAACGATCGTACCCCTCCCGCAAATGCCCGTCGGCGTAGTCAAGAGTGGTTTGGCGGAACGGGGCGAAACGGGTTTATTCATCGTTCATGGATGCGCAACCAGGGCTTCGCCCCAGACGTTTTTGACGGCCGCCCGGTCATTGGTATCGCCACGACGTGGTCCGAGCTCACCCCGTGTAACGCTCACTTGAGAGCCGTGGCCGATGCCGTCAAACGTGGAGTGTGGGAAGCGGGCGGGCTGCCTTTGGAGTTCCCGGTGATGAGCCTCGGTGAACCCGTTATGCGCCCGACGACAAGTCTTTTTAGAAACATGTTGGCGATGGAAGCAGAAGAGCTCATTCGGGCCAACCCGCTTGATGGTGTGGTGATGTTGACCGGGTGTGACAAAACAACCCCGGGGCTTGCCATGGGTGCTGCCAGTGTTGATTTGCCCTCGCTGATGATCACCGGTGGGCCGATGCTAAATGGAAAATTCCGCGGTAAAGATATTGGTTCAGGGACGGATGTCTGGAAGTTCACAGAAGAACACCGGGCTGGTCGTATGTCTACGGAGGACCTCGTCGAGGCAGAAACGTGTATGGCGCGAAGCGCCGGCCACTGTATGACGATGGGCACTGCCTCCACGATGGCGGCAATTACGGAGGCGCTCGGCCTTCAACTCAGTGGTTCTTCGGCTATCCCGGCTGTTGATTCACGGCGCATGGCGATGGCTCAGCTTGCCGGTCGCCGCATTGTTGGCATGGTCGAGGAAGGGCTTGTCATGTCGAAGGTAATTACCAAAGAATCCTTCGAAAACGCCATCGTCGTGAATGCAGCACTGGGTGGTTCCACTAACGCCATTATTCACCTTCTGGCGATGGCGGGGCGGATGGGGGTCGAGCTCACCCTGGATGAGTTTGATGCCATTGGTCGCAAGGTACCCCTGTTGGTTAACCTGATGCCTTCTGGCCAGTATTTGATGGAGGACTTCTACTATGCGGGGGGTGTTCCCGCGGTGATGAGGGAACTTGGAGACCTGCTGCATAAGTCAGCATTGACGGTATCTGGCAAAACTGTGTGGGAAGAAGTCGAAAACGCGCCCTGCTATAACCGCGATGTTATTCGAACCTATGCTGAACCTCTTCAGCCTGCTGGCTCGAGCACGGCTGTATTGAGAGGCAACATTGCGCCCAATGGTGCTGTGCTAAAGATTTCGGCTGCATCGCCTCATTTGCTGGTGCACCGCGGCCCAGCCCTGGTATTTGATCGCATCGAAGACTACATCGAGGTATCGGATGACCCTGATCTTGAGGTGACCGCGGACACCGTGTTGATTGTGCGAAATTCTGGACCTAAGGGGTATCCGGGTTTTCCCGAAGTGGGCAATATGCCCATCCCGAAGAAACTTCTTGATGCGGGAATCACCGATATGGTGCGCATCTCTGATGGCCGGATGAGTGGGACAGGGTTTGGCACGTGCATCTTGCATGTTGCACCCGAGTCGGCTGCGGGCGGTCCTTTAGGGGTCATTCGTACGGGTGACACGATTGTCTTGGATGCTCACGCCCGTCAGGTGTATGTGGATATTTCAGACGAAGAACTTGCGAAACGTATGGAGACGTTCGTCCCTCAGGTGGCACCTGCCACCAGAGGGTGGGAGGCTCTCTACATTGAGCATGTCCTTGGTGCCGATCGTGGTGCTGATTTGGACTTCCTGCAGGGTCGAAGCGGGAGCGTTCCGGCGCGTCACTCTCATTAGGCACCAGAGAGGATCACGCGGTTAAGCGTCGGTTTCCCAAACCCCGGGATCTTGCGCCGTTGCTTCGTTTCAAAAAGCCGGAGTTGAATGGGAAAAAGCGTCGGTTGGATAAAGCGTTGACGATTGCGGATTTGCGCATAATTGCTATGCGGAGAACTCCGAAAGCGCCTTTTGATTACACCGAGGGTGCGGCGGAGGGTGAGATTTCTTTGGCCCGTGCGCGTGAGGCGTTTTCTGATGTGGAGTTTCATCCGGCTGTTCTTCAGGATGTGTCAGAGGTGTCTTTAGAGTGTGAGGTCCTTGGTGGGCGCTCGTCCATGCCGGTGGGGATTGCTCCGACCGGTTTTACTCGGATGATGCAGACCGAGGGTGAGATTGCCGGTGTTCAGTCGGCAGAGGCCTGGGGGATACCTTTCTCGCTGTCCACGATGGGTACTCGCTCCATAGAAGAAGTGGCTGCTGCAGGACCCGGTGCCAGGAAGTGGTTCCAGTTATATATGTGGAAAGACCGGGAGCGGTCAATGGCTTTGGTTGATCGGGCTGCCAAGGCAGGTTTTGACACATTGATGGTGACGGTGGATGTTCCTGTTGCCGGTGCACGGTTGAGGGATAAAAGAAATGGTTTCTCTATTCCTCCAGCCTTGACTCTTGGCACAGTGATGAATGCTCTTCCTAGGCCGTGGTGGTGGTGGGATTTTCTGACTACCGATCCTTTGGAGTTCGCTTCGCTGTCGTCGTGGAATGGGACGGTCGCTGAATTGTTGGATGCGATGTTTGACCCAACGGTGACGTATGAGGATTTGGCGTGGATTCAGGCTCAGTGGCCGGGGAAAATTGTGGTTAAGGGTGTGCAGACGGTAGCAGATGCGAAAAAGCTTGCCGGAATGGGCGTGGATGGGATTGTGCTGTCCAATCACGGTGGTCGCCAGTTAGATCGGGCGCCTATCCCGTTTCATTTGTTGCCTCGTGTTGTTGCGGAGGTGGGTAAAGAAACGGAAGTTCATTTGGATACGGGCATTATTTCCGGAGCTGACATTATTGCCGCGGTGGCATTGGGGGCCAAGTTCACGTTGGTCGGTCGCGCGTATTTGTATGGGTTGATGGCGGGGGGTCGCGAAGGGGTGGATAAGACGTTCGAGATTCTCTCGGGCGAGATGGCGCGCACGATGAAGCTTCTCGGTGTGACGACTTTGGATGAGCTTGAGCCTTTACATGTGACCCAGTTGGAGCGCCTCCGAGCAAAAACTGCTTGATTAAGGCCAACATCGGCGCGTAGGGTGGGGTATCAGAATGTGAGAAAACCTTGCTCGCAGTGAGTTGGAAAGGGAAAGCCCCATGAAAATTGTGATTGCTCCCGATTCTTTTAAAGCGTCCCTGTCCGCCATCGATGCTGCCGGGGCCCTTGCCGAAGGAATCCTCCAGGTGGAAGGGGACTGGGACCTCGTGATGGTTCCCCTCGCCGATGGCGGAGAGGGAACCCTCGAGGCCCTCCAGAGCCAAGGTTTCACCATGGCTCCCTACGCCGTGGTCGATGCCCACGGCGCACCCATTACCGCAACGATGGCTGTGGCCCACACCGTTGCGGTGATTGAATCCGCCAAAGCCTGCGCCTTCGATCCTGGCGCTTCAGCCAAAGATGCCATGCGGGCATCCAGTGCGGGCGTGGGAATGCTTATTCGCCACGCCATGGATGCGGGGGTCGAAGAAATCTTGCTCGCTGTGGGTGGCACCGCCACCTCGGATGGTGGGGTGGGGATGCTTCGCGAGCTTGGAGCACAATTCCTGGATGTGAAAGGTACAGACATTGGACCAGGCGGTGCGGGGCTCAGTGACTTAGACCGGGTTGATCTCTCCACACTGGATCCGAGAATAGCCACCACCCGCATTCGCCTACTGGCCGATGTGAAAAACCCGTTTCTTGGTCCCACCGGGGCTGCCGCCGTCTTTGCCCCGCAAAAAGGGGTGAACCCCGCAGGTGTGAAAGAACTGGACAAGTCTTTTGCCCATCTGGCCACACTCGTTGGTCCCGCCAGTGCCGAAATCCCCGGCAGTGGCGCAGGGGGCGGTCTGGGCTTTGCCGCACTCGCGGTACTCGGAGCAACGACGGAGTCTGGTGCCACGGCAATCATGGAACTGGTGGGGTTGGAAAAAGAATTGGCCTCAGCCGATGTGGTGATTACCGGGGAGGGCTCCTTTGATGATCAAAGCCTGCACGGGAAACTGACCGGCACCGTCCTAGCCCTTGCCACCAAGCATTCTGTGCCCTCCGTAGTTGTCTGCGGGGTGGAGAGCCTCAGCACCTGGGATGTGCTCAAAGACCTAAGCGTCGTCTCGGTCGTGCCTCTCTCAGACCAGGAACCCAACCAGAGGAAATCCATGGCCCGAGCGAAGGAACTGATGGTGGCCGCTGGTCGACGACTAGGTCAGTTCCTCAGTGTGAGCGAAGATCCCGGGTTTCTTTCTCGAGTGCTCTCCATGCAGCAGGGAAAAGCTGGCACCATTGCTCCGCCACCGGAGGATTACCTTCTCCCCCTGGATTCAGAGAGTGACCCAACCCACCGCGGGGATAGTCGCTAGAGGGCCCACCCCGCGAGTGCGCCTCATCAGAGCTCACGGGGTGGCCTTTTCTGTGGCCCTCACCCGGCGGGGAGAAAACCCGCTGGGCCATCAGTGGTGCGGCCCACACGGACAAAACCGGGGCGACGGGCCGGTTTTGTAGCCCTCGGTGAGCTGAGCTGATGGTAAGGGGTGGTGGACACCACAACCAAGATGGTCAGAGGTCCTCGATGACGCAAAGAATCGCCCCACTCGTCGAGGCAGAGGAACTCTTCAGTGCGGTTCCCTCTGCGCAGTTTCCTCTGTACAGTGGCCTCTGCCCAAGCATCTGAGCTAGGGTTCTCTGATCGAACAGGAAAGAGAGTCACATGGGTTTTGGAGCGGCACTCAGGTCCTTCTGGCAGAACTACGGCGCGTTCAAAGGGCGTGCTCGTCGCTCTGAATACTGGTTCATTCAGCTTTTTCTTGTTCTGACAAATCTTGCAGCGGCGTTCATCGATCTAGCCCTTCTCGACGGTGACGTCGAAGGTTTGATTGCGATGGGTGGCGGCGGCATCGTGGGCCTGGTCTGGATACTGGCCACCATCGTGCCAGCCCTGGCCGTATTGATCCGACGCCTTCACGACACTGGCAGAAGCGGTTGGTGGGCATTAATCGGCTTTGTGCCGGTAGTGGGCGCAATCGTCTTGTTGGTCTTCACCGTGCAAGACTCCACCCCTGGTGAGCAGAAGTATGGCGCATCCCCCAAGGCCCTCCAGAGCTAGGTTCCCCTCCCCCTAGTCGTGGTGGGTCTCACGGCGCTTGCGCGAGTTCCTTCTCGATTTCTGAACAAGGAATCCGAGACCGAAGACGAGGCCAGCACTTCCGACATAAACGACCCAGCCAAAAAATAGTTCACTCAGCATGGTTGTCTCCTAGTGGTTCCATTCGGCTTCTTCATCAAAGTCACTGCCGTACTGGGTGTCGGGATAGGCGGTGTTGGGGGAATAGCCAGCGGGACCGCTGTGATAGTCGCCCTGGTTCATTCCCTCCCACCCACACACAGCGCAGGCGGTGGCCCCGGGGATCAGCGCAGCGAGGCATTCTTCACAGTTCTGATGGGTGTTCTTCGTCATTGGTCCCTCCCATTGAGGTGATTGACCATCACCGTGGTTTTCATTTCGTCCAGGGCAGAGTGGTGCAGCCCCAATTGCGAGTGATACGGCAAGCCAGGCGAATGCGTGGAAAAATACCCATCGCTGCCGGGCAGTGCGGGGTGAACTACGCAAACGCTCAGCACCCATCCGGTAACCATGGCACCGGTGTCTCCGTGGGTGTTAGAGAATGTACAGATAGCTGAATCGAGCGCTGTGTGGGCCTCGCTGCTGTCCATAGGGAGCCTTTCTGGTAGGTGAGAAATAACCATACGACCAACCACTGACACTCGCTTGGGGAGACACCGCGTCAGCGCCTCGTGACACCGTCCTCGATTCTTGTCTTTTGAAAGATGACCTGGACCGTCGCCACACAAAGGACAAAGTGATAAGTTTTACTTATCATGTCTATTGTGAAGGAAGTGCAAAGCATTCGTCGGCACCAGCAGGCAGAACAGTTGGCCAACGACGATGCTCTTTTTGCTCTGCGTGACGCGCTGCGGAATCATTCCCAGCGGTCTCTGGCGAAGCACTTGGGGGTTTCGCAGTCGGCGATCGCTCAGCGTCTTGGTGGCTTTGCCAGCGCTTACGATACAAACCCCTATTTCACGCTTCGCTCGCTGGCTGAAGCCCTCGCAGAAGAGGTGCAGGTGCAGCCCGAGGATCTGAGCGCGTGTTTACGGTTGGTTGCTCAAGCCATCAGCGATTTCCGGAGCTTGCGTCACGCGAGAGACCGGAGGACGTTTCTGCGCCAGCCGTCCACGACAGGAGATTCCCGCTGGGATGCGTTGGTGGCGGCGGTCGCGGCGAGGGAGGCGAGGAATAGGGGGATGGATATTCCGGTGTGGAGTGAACAGCCAGAGTTTTTTCTCGACCGGGCCTGGTTTGTGACGAGGTCTCCCGGTCTTCGCGCTCTCGCCTTTGTCGAGTCTCCCTCTGATTTTGTGGTGCGACACGTTTATCTTGACCCAGCAGAGCTGGAGTCGGTCTAATGAGTGGGCTTTTCACCAGTGAGCAGATCCGAGACGCACTGCTCGAACTGGGTCGCCGGCTTGATGCCCGGGGCCACCGCGCAGACCTCTACATCGTCGGTGGTGCAGCGATGGCTCTTGCGTTTGATCGCACGCGGGTCACCCGAAACATCGACGCCGTGTTTGCCCCAAAGACCGTCGTTTACGATGTGGCCCGGGCAATGGCGGAAGAGTCTGCGGACCTGGACGAAAACTGGCTGAATGACGCGGTCAAAGGCTTTCTTTCCGCCACCGCAGATGATGATGCCACGGTCTTCCTGGAGGAAAAAGGGATCCGAGTCTTAGTGGCATCACCCAGGCGACTGCTCGCCATGAAGGTCTTTGCCGCGAGGGCAGACCGCGATCGAGACGACATTGTCAGCCTCTGCACCCGCATTGGAGTAGGCAGCATCCAGGAAGTCCTCGGCATCACAGCCGACATCTATGGGGATCTTCTTACGCCAAAGATCAGGTTCATTGTCATCGAACTCCTCCAAGACATCCTCCCCATGGAGGCGCCGGCCTCTCGAGACTGACGTCGTAATGGGCCGCAAGAGGCTAGACCCTGTTGCCGCCCGCCATTGGGAGGTTGTCATCCCCGGCGAGTAAACCAGGACGTCTGCGAGTGCTGCCGTCCTGGCAAGTGTCTGGGAGAACGTTCCAGCAGACAAACCCCTTCGGCTCAAATGGACGGGATTCGAATTCCCCCCAGGGTCAGTTGACGACAAACACCCGATAGAGGGTTACTGATCCCCTAAAAAAATTCTAAATCTCTCATCAAGCGCCTCCCTGTTCGGGAATTGAGACCGCGCGCGGGGAAGGGACAACAACGTGCCGCCCATTTCCTGAAGTCCGTGTTTCAGCATTGGTCCGTCAATTTCGTAGAGGAGTTTCTTGTTCAGGTGAACCCTGTAGCTGGGGTCAATGCCTAGAAGATTCCTGTCATAGGCCGCGTGGTGAATCTTGCACAGCGCGAGACCGTTCGTTACTTCTGCAGAACCGTGGGTTTCGGAGTCCGGAATGATGTGGGCGGCGTCGAGGAGCTCTTTGTGCTTGAGACGGCATATTGCGCAGGAGGATTGGTAGGCAGTAATTACCCGGGCTCGAAACACTGGTTGGTGCACACGCTGCCTCACAAGCCGTTCGACGTATGCTTTGTCAACTGACTGTTTGCCTGCGAAAGTTGTGGTCCGTATTTCATTGCCCGCGGCGATTCGGAATATATTCTCAGATCGGTCTTCGTCAATGGCGTATGCCGGAACGATGGGGACGTATACGTTCGAGATTGGTCTTTCGAGAAGAATGAAAGGTACCTGATCCTCCATCGCCTTTCGCAGCTTCCGGTTAGCTCCCCCGAGGGGATCACCGTCTTCGAATTTGTAATGAAGGAGGCCGCCGGGACCAATTTTGTCGTCGTAGGGCCCATCGACCGCGCTTGTGATGGATAGTGTGTGATCCAGATATGAGGGGTTGTGAATGCCCCTCTGGTTGATCAGTGGCAGCCGCACACCCTCCAGCTCAAAGCCGGTTAATTGAGCCCAGGTGAGGAAACCACCTTGCCGATCCGTGAGTTGCTCCAGAGCCGCAAAGATTTGCAGGCGCAGAAGGGCTTGATCGTGAGGTGTTCTTTTCACCATGTCAACCTACAGTGAGCTACTCAACGGTTGAGTTCTCAGCGATTTTCTCGGTCTACATTTCGCGAACTGTCGATGATGTGAGGGCAACTCGCGGTTACTGGCTTCCCCCAACATCTCTCTCCTCACGCCCGCATTCCTTGTGGCAAGGCTCTGTTGTGCACCACGGCGAGTTTTCGGTTAGCGCGGGTCAGCGCCGTGTACAAAGTTCCTTGCCTGCCGAAATTTTCAGGAAAGTCTGCAGGTTCAATCACAACGACGGCATCAAATTCAAGGCCCCGGGCCCGATCCGGTGGGAGGAGTCTTAATTTTTGACGGCCCTTTGTCCAGAAAGACTGGTCCGCCGGGTCATTCTGCCATTCACGTTTGACTAGCACTTTCCTGAACTCACCAGGCGAGACTGTAATTACGGCAATGCTTCCAGAACCGACCTCGTCACTTAAGTCACTGGCAGCCTCCATGCTGGCCGCATAAACCCCCGTTTTCGATGGAACTTTTGTGACGTGCGGTCTTTCACCGTCTTGCTGAAACGAGGTGAGTTTTCGTTCACGGCTGGGCAGCAGTTGGTTCGCGAACTTGATGATCTGTGCGGTCGACCGGTACCCGTTTTCAAGAATCGATAACGGAGCCTCGCCACTGCCATCTTTGATTCCCAGCAATTCGGCGACATTGTTCCAAGAGCTGAAGGTGTGGTCGGTGCGTCTTTGGTTGAGATCTCCCAGGATGGTCCATCCACCCCGGTTGCCGAGGCGACCAAGAATCTCCCATTCGATGGGGTGGATATCTTGCGCTTCGTCAATAATGATGTGGCCAGGGTCCGCGGTGCGATTGGTGCGAACCCCGATGTACGCCAAGAGGCTCCTATGGGAGCTGATCCTTTTTTTTCGCAGCGCACCGAGAGTCTCAGGAAGCGCGCGCAGGTATTGAAACCATTCGCCGTCAAGTCCTTCTTGTGGTGGTTGGGAAACGAACCCCCGCAACTTTGCATAGACATCCGCTTCCCTGGGGGCTTCGCCCTGTGAATTCTCTTTAGCGTTCGCTAGTGCCTTATCAATCAATCGCGCAAGTTCCTCGCTGACATTTTGAAGTGACACTGATTGCGTAGGGATATTTGATTGGGGGAGGCCAGCGAGTTCTTCGAGCAGGGACGGCACCGACCTGACTGAGTACCGAGTCGCGTCGTCTACCAGGTCTCGCAGAACTCCCTCAACGTGCTTCACGTACTCAGCTGTAGGGCCCAGGAGAAGGACATGCCCACGGGGTCGTGACTCTTTGGGCGCCCGCGAGTTGAGGAGGTAAGCCGCCCGATGCGCACCGATAACCGTCTTTCCCGTGCCTGGGTGCCCTTGCAGCACCTGGCTCCAAGAAGCAGGTTTCACGATGGCGTCGTATTGATCCGGCTGCAGTGTTGCGAGAACGCTGGACATGGAGACACCCTTGGGCGCTGCCAATTGTCGCCGCAGCAAGTCTGGTGCTCGTACATCAGTGGTGGGGCTGGATTCCTCGAACTTTTCGACAGCACGTGCTTCGGTAACATCAGCGTCAGATCGCGTGACCGGTCCCGCCTGGGCCGGGAATGTGCGTGGCGGGGGTGCCTCCGCAGGGGGAGATGCGTTGGTCGATGTGGAGGGAAAGCGGGGCGCTTTGGGCACTTGGAGTGGCAAGAAAGGGAACAAATCTGTTGATTCTTCCTCCACAAAAATCTCATCTTCGAGGTCGACGATCTTGTCGAACTGATGAGCGAGCACGCGTACCGCAGCGACTTGGTCACACCATTCATGATGGTCGTTTGATTTTCTAAAGTAAGTGCAGGCGACGGGCGCAGCCCAGGAAAAAACTCTGTAGCTATCCGTTTCATAATGCGTGGTCCCAATGTAGAAATCCCGGTGCCCGCCCAAAAACTTTTCATCGCCCTCGGTCAAGGCGACGCGGCCAATTAGGATTCCATCCTGTGCGGAGTCAGGTGGGGGGTTACTTGTCCACGTATTTCGAGTGTTTTGTCTTCGTTGCCCTTCTGAATGGCTGTGACGATCAGCAAGCGATCGGCGGTATTTTTCTTCGGCAGCGACTTCATTCGCGACCAGAGACTTGACGTCTTGCCCAGTCACTGCGTGACCCTCAATGTGCAGACGGCAAGGTAACTGATTGATACAGCTGGGAGTCGGCTCGCGTCGAGCTCAGCAATAAGTTGGTCATATCTATTCTGTTGACGGTTTCTTTGGCCATCGACCATTCGCACAACCTTCTCCCCTCGTTCCCTTTCGATAATTGTTTCGAGGCGTCTCTGGATGCCCCGCATTCGCCGTTGATGTTGATCCGCCAGAATTGCGCGCCGCGTTTCTGAGAGAACCTCCTCCTCGGAGTCTCGCTTTGCCTGGACGATTCTGTGGCGCTTTTCAATTTCCCGTTTTGTCCTAGAAACAAGATGAGCCAAGTCCACATTGGGAAAAGACGGCCCCTCTCCCCACTCCCCTCGGGCGAGTGATGCCATGAGGCCGTCTACAGGGGTGTCTCCGGCGGGTGCGCCGTTCAGGCCAATCGCCGCACCCCAAATTTCATCCCCACCCCTGGCAGCGTTTACAGCGTGCGCAAGGGTGACGACATATTCCCCAGGGGGCAAAGTCTCGGTACTTTCAATCTGGATCGACGCGAAACGGGCTTGTTTGTGACCTGGCACCCCACCTGCTGCCAGGACAAGCGGATGGGTAGCGGACAACATATCAAGCTCGGTGGTTCGGGCAATCTCTTGATCCAAAGCCAAATGAATGGGCTCCCCATTTTGCAACTTCATGATGAGCGAACCGATTTCGGAACGCGTCCGTCGGCCTTTCTGAATCAGCTCGAGTAACCGCCCCGCCATAGTCTGGTTTCCGCGAACCTCAAGAATCTTTCCCCCCTCAATCCACTCGACAGATCCGCCGTTGTCGGTTGCTGCCCAATCATCGATGAGGTGCGATAGTTCAGATTGCCCCAGGTATCTACCGGTCGACGTCAGTTCTTCTTCAAGGCCCGCTATTTCGACGTCGTCGGCGATCATGAGTCCGGCGGAAGACTCAGCAACGTCTTGAACTGCTGCTTTTTGTGCTTCGATTGCGCTCAAGAATTGTTCGGCTTTTGCTTCCTGCTGCTCGGGCGTCAAGGTGAAATCCATGGCCTTTTGCAACAGATCGATGTGTTGCCCAATTATTGGTTCGAGTTCGCCGATTGAGCGCTCGAAGATCTCGATTCTTTCGAGAACTTTGTGCATGATCCGGGAATCAATCGCATCGTTGTTGTAGAAATTTCGAATCAGAATCTGCTCAGATTCCTGGCCGATTCGGTCGATTCGTCCGATACGTTGTTCAACTTCCATGGGGTTCCACGGAAGGTCGTAGTTGATTACTGCAGAGCAGAATTCAAAATCCAAGCCTTCGGACGCAACCCTGTTGGCAAAAACAAAATCGTATCCCCCGTTGCGGAAGTCCTTCATGATCTGTCTTCGCTGCAATCGAGGAACATCGCCATTGAGAACAGCAATTCTGTATCTTTCGTGGAATGCCCCGCGGAGGTTTGTCAGCGTCGCCTTGGACCAGGTAAAGAGGAGCGCTTGTCTGCCGAGATCGTGAATATTTGCGAGAACTTCCCCAAGGATCTCGACCTTGCTTTCTGATAAACCAAGAACCTGGCTGGCGAGATCAATCAGCTCAGGGTGGGGCTCAACCCAGCCTTTCTTCTCGGTGTTGGTCGCGTCACCGTTTCCTTTTTCTGGCTCTCCTGCGAGGACCGACTTTGCCGCCATATGAATGCTTGTACTTGCGAGCCGAATAGGCATCTGCATCGAGAAGTACATGGCTGTTTTTGCGGCTTTAGCGCGAAGAAAACACCACTTTAGGAACTCTTGGTAAAAACTGCGCTCGGTGTCGTTCCAGGACACTTCGATACCTGCGGCATTTCGCAACGGCTTTCGCTCGTCGACTTCCGCCCGCCGGGTTCGGGTCACTGTCGTTGACAGCGTGTTGAGCTTGCTGATAGCACGGCGAGCGAGCGCAGTATCTCGGGCAGTGAGGGGCGCGCGGTCGATAATTTCGAGCAAATCAGTGAATTCGGGTTTCGAGGTAACGGATTTTTCGAGGACGAGTCCTTCAAGTTTCCGGAGCATTTGCCGGAACCCTGCCGGGGTTGCAGATTTGTCCGGGAGGGCTTTCGCGACTTGGTTGAGCACTGCTGTCGGTTCGAGTCGCACCTCGAGGTCTTCAATGGCACCAAAGTCTGCTGGTTCAAGAAGACCGAGCAGGTGCAAGAGGTCAGTTTCTCTTAGGTTGATGGGAGTGGCGGTCAAGAAGACAAGATTTGCCCCTGCGGTCCACTCCGAGAGTTGTGTGCCCAAAAGGTAGCTTTTTGTTCCGCTATTCCTCATCGAGTGGGCTTCGTCGACGATAACGAGATCAAACTCTGGTGGGTTTTCTTCAAGCTCTTTCAGCCCGTCCCACGTTCGAAGCGTCTCAAGGGAAACCACGTAAGCCTGCCGCGGGGGGCGCCGTCCGGTTTGGTGCTGTTCAAGAAGCCGACCAAGCTCGGGTCGATCCAGAATTTTCAGTTCGAACCCGAAGCGTTCGCTCATTTCGTCACGCCACTTCTCCACAAGTCCCGAGGGGCAGACAATGAGCACTCGATCTGACTCGTGTCGTGCCTCTAGCTCGGTCCAGATGAGACCGGCTTCGATGGTCTTCCCGAGCCCCACTTCATCCGCGATGAGCAGTCTTGCTTGCCCAGACTGGAGCAGTTTCAGGACAGGTTTGAATTGATAAGGACGAAAGACTGTCCGTGTTGCGTGAAACGAATACACCGTGTCGGCAAATTTTCCCTGAATTTTGGTGCGGGTGAGTGTTGCGCCCATTCGTGCGGCGGTGGATCTAACACCGCTAATCCAATCTTCTGGCTGTTCATTGAACTCAACCGTGCTGAGGCGGGATTCAAGAAGTGACTTGCGACCCGCCGGGCCGGCCACCGTGTAGGACCATGTCCCGGCCAAGAAGGTTCGGGATTTGATCTCGACATCAGATCCGTCTGGAACCGTTATTGCCCGTGAGCCGAGAGCAAAGATTGGCGCCGCGACTGGTTTGGCCTGAACCCAGAGATGTTCCACCCATCGATAAGCCTCAGCGAGAGCATGATGGGACGAGTCGTCCCAGATATCTAATTCCAATTCAGATGATGTCCCAGTTTCTCCGCTGGCGATAATCATCACGATGGGATTTTCGATACCGACAAACCAATAGACACCAGCGGGGAGGGTTGCATCGATCGAGTCCAGGGTTCGAATCGCCGATACAGCGTCGTACAGGTCGGAAACTTCATCGTCGATGACGAGCCCTCTTGTGAAATTTCCGCTGTCAAGGGCAGCTCGGTACTGCGACACTGCGGGGCGATATCCGAAAGTCAGCATCCGAAGCTTGCATCCTTGGAAAAGAATCCTGCACACATGATGTCTAGAGCCTAAGCGTTGCCGATGACACGACCCAGCAAGACCGACAATTGCTCACAGTTTCATGGCGTCTTCTATGCAGATCCCAGCTTGTTAACCGTTAGTAATACGGGTGGCTGTCAACGCTCGCTGAAAACTGGACCAGAAACGCTCTTTGAAAAGTAGACCATCCACGACAGATTGGATGGATGATAACTATGAACGATTGGGCTGAAATTAGGCGCCTGACTGTGGCAG
>Ga0307932_1000431_pt1 | contig 17494 bp, 24 predicted proteins | sample OrgLakmetageno48_FD_201843 | JGI IMG/M metagenome (GOLD analysis project Ga0307932, IMG submission 201843) | Saline water microbial communities from Organic Lake, Antarctica - #48 | ecosystem: Environmental > Aquatic > Non-marine Saline and Alkaline > Saline | place: Antarctica: Organic Lake...
CCTAAAAAAAATCAAGAAATTAAAAACAGGTGATAAAACTGTTATTAAAACTTGGTCTAGGGCTTCCACTATTTCTCCTGAAATGGTAGGATTTGCCTTGGGAATTCATAATGGGAAAGGTTTTGCAGAAGTGTTTGTTTCTGAGGATATGGTTGGTCATAAGTTGGGGGAGTTTGCTCCTACTAGGAAGTTTGTAAAGCATGGAGGAAAGAAACAGAAAGAAGCAGAAATGGCAACCAAAAGTTAAAAATAATAATTTTTAAATAATTTAAAGAAGAAAAATGCAGGTAAAAGCCAGTTTAAAAAATTATAGAAGATCCGCAAGAAAAGTTAGAGAACTAGCTAAAGTTTTGCAAGGAATGAATATAGAACTTGCTGTTGGGCAATTGTTGATTTGGGATAAAGCTTCTGGAAAAGATTTACTAAACTTATTAAAAAGTGCAGTAGCTAATGCTCAAAACAACCTTAACTTAAAAGAAGATAATTTATATATTTCAGAAATCAAAGTTAATGAAGGAGCGACTTTGAAAAGATGGAGACCTAGAGCTCATGGGAGAGCGTTTCAGATTCTAAAAAGAACTTGTCACATAGAGCTAACTTTGAATGAAAGAAAAGCCAAGAAAAGTATTGAAAACAAGGAAATTAAAGAAACAGCAGATAAGAAAAAAGATTCAGAGAAAAAATTGAACAAGAAACTCATTGTCACTAAAGCTGAAGTGGACAAGAACAACAAATAGTTTAATTTTATTTATAATAATTTATAAGATAAGTTAGATGGCCCAAAAAATAGATCCAAGATTATTCCGAATGGGAATTAACAAAGACTGGCAGTCTCGTTGGTATGATGAGAAAAATTATCAAAAAAACCTCCAACAAGACGTTAAACTGAGAGAAGATTTAAGAAAAAAGCTTAAAAGAGCTGCAATAGCCTCAGTGGAAATTGAGAGAAGTGTAGGTAAAATTAGAATTATAATCAGTACTGGAAGACCAGGAGTATTAATAGGAAGAGGCGGAGAAGGATTGGAAAAATTAAAACAGGCCATTAAGAAGAAATATTTTTTTAAAGAAAAGGCTGACGTGAGAATTGATGTTAAGGAAATTAAATCGATAGAAGAGAACGCTCAACTTTTAGCAGATAACATTACTGAGCAGATCGAAAAGAGAGTATTTTTTAAAAAAGCTATGAAAAGTTCTTTGAGCGATGCTTATAAGAATCGAAATGTTAAGGGAGTAAAGATCTCTTTATCTGGAAGATTGGGCGGAGCTGAAATGTCAAGAACAGAATGGGCAGCGAAGGGAAGTTTACCTTTACATACCTTAAGAGCTGATATTGATTTTGCTAAAGCAGAAGCCAATACTACTTATGGAGTGATTGGAGTTAAGGTTTGGTTGCATAAAGTAGTAGTGGAGAATAAGAATAATTAATTAAGGACGATTTTATGTTAATGCCTAAAAAAGCCAAGTATAGAAAGAAAATGAGAGGCGGAAAGATCCGTGGTATTTCCTCAAGGGGAGCGTTTGTTAGCTTTGGTGAATTTGGACTTAAAGCCATGGAAGTTGGTATGATAAATTCTAGGGAAATTGAAGCAGCTAGAAGGGCGATGACTAGGTATATTCAAAGAGGTGGAAAAATTTGGATTAGAATGTTTCCAGATCATCCAATGTCTAAAAAAGGAGCGGAAGTTCCTATGGGTAAAGGTAAAGGGGAGACAGATCGCTATATAGCTAAGATTAAACCCGGAAAAATTTTGTTTGAAATGGATGGTATTGATGAAAAAATTGCTCGAAGAGCGATGCGATTAGCTTCTGACAAGCTAAGTGTTAAAACTAAATTTGTAATCAAGAATTAAGATGAAAGCTCAAGAAATAAGAACTAAAAAGCCAGAAGAATTAAAAAGACTTTTGCAAGAGAAAAGAGTTGAATTGTGCAAGGCTCGTTTTGATATTAAATCTAATCAGATAAAGGATAATCAAACTCAGAAAAGATTTAAAAAGGATATCGCCAGAATTTTAACTATACTAAATACTAAATAATTATATAATGGATAAGAATAATAAAAATTTATCTACTAAAACAGCAGATTCAACAGAGAAAGAAGTTATTTTAGTTAAAAAAACTGGAAATGTAGTTAGTGATAAAAACGACAAAACCATCATAGTTGAAATTAATGATTTTAAAACTCACCCTGTTTATGGAAAGAAATACAAACAAAGTAAGAGATATAAAGTGCACGACACGGAAAATGATTTTAAAATCGGAGATAGAGTAACAATTGTGCAGTGTCGACCGATTAGTAAAGAAAAAACCTGGAAGGTTTTAAAAGCAGTTAAGGTGTAATTCCAATATAATAAATTTAAATTGAAGATATGATTCAGGTAGAGACAAGATTAAAAATTGCTGATAATTCAGGGGCTAAAATTGCTCAAGTTTTTAAAATTTTAGGTGGAAGCAAAAGAAGATATGCTCGTTTGGGAGATGTAGCTTTAGCTTCAGTAAAAGAAGCTGAACCAAGATCTAATGTCAAGAAAAAAGAGATTGTTAGAGTTTTGATAGTTAGGCAAAAGAAAGCTTATTATAGAAAAGACGGAACTAGCATCAGATTTGATGAAAATGCGGGTGTAATAGTGGAGAAACAAGAACCAAAAGGAACTCGTATTTTTGGACCAATTGCAAGAGAAGTGAGAGAAAGAGGTTATATGAAAATTATTTCTTTAGCTAAAGAAGTTTATTAAAATAATTATATTTAATTTAGATAAATTAACTGATTATGAAATTTAAGATTAAAAAAGGCGACAAGGTTAAAGTTTTGACTGGAAAAGACCGAGGTAAAACTGGAATTATTGATTCTGTCATAACTGCTGATAAAAAGGTTAAAATTGAAGGTGTTAATGTTGTCAAAAAACATGAAAAACCGAAAAGAAAAGGAGAAAAGGGACAAATATTCTCAGTTTCTATGCCGATTGGTGTATCTAAAGTTCAGTTAATTTGTCCTAAATGCAATAAACCGGCTAGAGTTGGTCGAACCACAGACGGAGACAAGAAACTTAGAGTTTGTAAAAAATGTGAAGCTAAGTTTGAATAATTCGATTTAAATTAGGTAAATTATGAATAATTTAAGAAAAAAATATTTAGAAGAAGTGTTACCCGCTCTTCAAAAAGAATTCAAGAAAAAGAATGAATGGTCAATTACTATACCTAAAAAAATTAGCGTAAATGTTGGTTTATCCAGTTCAATTGAAAACAGCGAAGTTAAAAAAGAAATTTTTAAGGATTTGAAAACTATTACCGGACAAGCTCCAGTTTTTGTTAAGTCAAGAAAATCAATTTCTGGTTTCAAAGTGAGAGAAGGTCAGGAAATAGGGGTTAAGACTACCTTGAGAGGAAGTAAGATGTGGGATTTTATGGAGAGGTTTGTTAGAGTTTCTTTACCTAGAACTAGAGACTTTCGAGGAATTAAAAGAAGCTGTATTGATAAAAATGGTAATTTTAGTTATGGAATAAAAGAGCAATTGATTTTTCCTGAAATTTCTCACGATGACATTAAATCAATTTTTAGCTTACAGTTGAACATAAATACTTCGAAAAACAATAGAGATGAATCTATGAGGATGTTCGAGATGTTAGGCTTCCCTATCCAAAAAGAAGAAAAATAATTAAGATATTTATAATTTTTTAAAATAACTATGAGTTTCGATCAAATAGCTGACATGTTAACAAGAATAAGAAATGCCCAATTAGCTGGAAAGGCAGATGCAATTATGCCCTTGTCTAAATTTAAACTGGCTATTGCACGTGTTCTATACAAAGAAGATAAAATTAGCAAAGTCTCAATTTTTTCTGATGGTAACAAAGATTTTTTGAAACTAAAAATAAGGTATAATCATAATGGGAAGCCTCTAATCAAAGAAATTAAGAGAATTAGTAAACAGGGTTGCAGAGTTTATAAAGGCCGACAGGAGATCAAAAGAGTCAAGGACGGATATGGTTTTTACATTATCTCTACCCCGGAAGGGTTGCTAACTGACAATGAAGCCAGAAAGAAAAAGGTGGGAGGCGAAGTTATTTGCGAGATTTGGTAATAAATTTAATAAATTAATATGGCTAGAAAAGCATTAATTGAAAAAGCTGAAAAAGAACCTAAGTATTCCACTAGGATTGTTAGAAGATGTTGGAAATGTGGAAGAAAGCGGGGTTATATGAGACATTTTGATCTTTGCCGGATTTGTTTTAGGGAATTAGCTCAAAGAGGAGAAATCCCTGGAGTTAAAAAATCCTCATGGTAAGGATTGTATTAATAAGATATTTTAATAAATTGCATCAAATTAAATTAAGCTAAGTAGGATTTCACGTTTGAGTGCAGTTCAAGAAAAATTTTAAATTGCGTATGGGATGTATTCATTTTATACATTAAAAAACAATTTAAAATTTGACTAAGAAATGTGCCAAGCGGGGAATTCCGATAAACATATGTCAAGAATAGGAAAACTACCGGTGTTGTTACCTCAGGGCGTTGAAGCTAAAATTGAAGATAGAACAATTATGATAAAAAACCCCAAAGGGAAACTGTCTTTTTGTTTTGGTTATAAAGTTGAGGTAAAAATAAATGACAGTCAAGAGATTATAGTTGAGCAGAAAGAAGCGACTAAACAAGGTAAGTCTATGTGGGGGACAGCTCGATCCAGGATTAATAATATGGTAATAGGTTTGACTGAAGGTTTTGAAAAAAAGCTGGAATTGCACGGAGTCGGTTATAAAATGGCGGTTCAAGGAGACAAGCTTAATCTAAACTTAGGATATTCTCATCCTATCAGTAAACCAATTCCACAAGATTTGACACTGGAGATAAAAAAAGAAACTCTATCTATTAAGGGAATTGATAAACAATTGGTTGGAGAATTTGCTGCAGAAACTAGAATGTTGAGAAAAGTTGAGCCATATAAAGGGAAAGGTTTCAGATATTCAGATGAGCAGGTTATACGAAAAGAAGGCAAAAGAGCGGTTGGGGGAGAAAATTAAAATTTGCGTTTTGGCACATTCTTACATTGGATTTTTGGCTACTTGCTCAACGCACCAACTTAAGTGCATTTCATCCATTAATCAAATTTGTTTTGAACTTCACCAAAGACTCAACTTTTATAAAAGTTAATCGAAATGAAGGGTAAAATGATTTTTAAATTTAGAAAAAAGTTAATTATAATAAGATTTTATGGAAAGTAGAAATCAAAAAAGGTTACATCGAAAAAGAAGAACTACCATTAAAACTAAAGGCACTGTTAAGAAGCCCAGGGTTAGTATTTTTAGAAGTAGTAAAGTCATTTATGCTCAGTTAGTGGATGATCAAAATGGGATAACTTTAACAGCAGTTAGCAGTAAGGAGATTGAAAGCAAAACTTTTGACATCAAGGTAGCTGAGAAAACTGGAGAATTATTAGCGGAAAAAGCTTTTAAATTGAAGATTAAAGAAGTGGCTTTTGATAGAAGCGGTTATCGATATCACGGTAAGGTGAAAGCTTTAGCTGAAGGAATAAGAAAAGGTAAATTAAAATTTTAATTGTACTAAGATTTAAATCACATTAGATGGCAAACAAGAGATTTAATAAAAGAAGGAAACCGGAGTTTGATCAAAAACTTTTAGATTTAGCTAGAGTTGTTCGAGTAGTTAAAGGTGGAAGAAGGTTTTCTTTCCGGGCAACAATGATCATCGGCAATAGAAAAGGCAAAGTTGGTTTGGGTGTAGCTCAGGGAAGCGATGTCTCTGGTGCTATTAATAAGGCAGTAGAAACAGCTAAGAAAAATATGATTATTGTAAAAAGAGTGGATTCAACAATTTCTTATCGAGTGGATGAAATTTTTTGTGGAGCTCAAGTAATGATTAAACCGGCTAAAGACGGAAAAGGAATTGTAGCTGGAGGAGCGATGAGATTGGTTTTTGAATTAGCTGGAATTAGAAATATTACTGCTAAATCATTAGGTTCTTCTAATAAAATAAACGTAGCTAAGGCAACTTTCAAGGCCTTGGATAAATTAGAAGGGAAAAAAGTAGAGGTTAATAGTGACAAAAAAGTAGTGATTAAAAAAGTTGATAAAACTACGAAGAAAGATAAAAACAAGAAGAAAAAAGTAGTTAAATCAACTGCTAAAATAAAGAAAACTTCTAAACCGTCATCAACTAAAAAAGATATAAAGAAAATTGTAACTAAAAAGAAGACAACGATTAAGACCAAAAAACAATCAACTAAATAAATAATTTAGATACTATTATGCAGATTCATGAATTAAAAACTATAAAAAAAGCTTCAAAAAAAAGAGTTGGAAGAGGCGGAAAGAAAGGAACCTATTCAGGGAGGGGAATGAAGGGTCAAAAATCCAGGTCGGGTGCTTCTCAATCACCTACTTTTGAAGGTGGAAAAACTACCTTAGTTCAAAAAACGAAGAAATTAAAAGGATTTAAGTCTTTAAATAAAAAAGCTTTAGCTATTAATTTAGATAAATTAAATTTTAAATTCGAAGACGGAGATAAAATTAATTTGAAAACCTTAAAAGAAAAGAAGTTAATTAGAAAGGAAGCTCAATTAGTGAAAATTTTATCTGAAGGTAAAATTAGCAAGAAACTAATCGTTGAAAACTTGAAAATCTCCAAAAAAGCTCAAGAAAAAATAGAAAAAGCTGGTGGTGAAGTAGTTTTAAAAATTAGCGATTCTGAAAAAAAAGAGAAAGTCCAAAAATAAACAAAGAAACTGTTTAAAAATAACCTCATTAAGCATTAACAGATTAAATTTTTTCTGTTAAACTATTTGTATGTTAGATAAAGTAAAAAAAATATTTCAAATCAAAGAAATTAGAAACAAGATACTCTTTATTTTGGCTGTTTTGGTTATTTTTCGTTTGACCGCTAATATTCCTGTTCCAGGAGTGGATGTTGCTAGATTGAAAAGTTTTTTTGACGACAGTCAATTATTGGGCATGTTAGATATGTTTTCTGGAGGAGGTTTGAGAAATATTTCTATTGTTATGTTGGGAGTTGGACCATATATTACCGCTTCAATTATTATGCAACTTTCTACTATGATTTTTCCTAAAATGGAAAAAATACATAAAGAAGAAGGAGAGTCTGGCCGGCAGAAATTCAATATGTGGACTAGGTGGCTAACTTTACCTTTGGCTATTTTGCAGTCCTTTAGTATGATAACCTTACTTAGAAGTCAAGGGGTAATAGGGAGTTTAGATATTTTGCAATATGTTTTGATTATTTTCACCATTACTGCAGGAACAATTTTTTTAATGTGGTTAGGAGAACTTATAACCGAAAAAGGTTTAGGTAATGGAGTATCTCTGTTGATTTTCGCTGGTATCGTTTCTGCTCTGCCGACTACTGTTAATAACTTAATTTTAACTTGGAATCCAGCGGAGATACTTTCTTATGTCGGCTTGACAATTCTCTCCATTTTAACTATTGGGGCTATTGTGTTTATTACTGAAGGTCAAAGAAACATCCCGATTACTTTTGCTAGACAATTGAGAGGTGGCAAAGCGGTTAGTGGAGGAACCTCTAATTTGCCCTTGAGAGTTAATATGGCAGGCGTTATTCCAATTATCTTTGCAATGTCTATAATGCTTTTTCCTAACGTAATTGCTAGTTTTTTAGTTAATAGTTCAAATGAATGGTTAGCCAAGAGTGCTTCAATAGTAGCCGATCTAATGGCTAACCAGTGGATCTATGGGGGACTTTACTTTTTATTAGTAGTGGCTTTCACTTATTTCTATACCGCAGTCACCTTTAATCCTCAGAAAGTAGCTGAAAATTTACAGAGACAAGGAGGGTTTATTTCCGGAATAAGACCAGGCAAACCCACTATGGATTATTTGAATTATATTGTTAATCGAATCACTTTAACAGGAGCTTCATTTTTAGGTTTAGTGGCAGTTTTGCCTTTTATTATTCAAGGTTTAACGGGAATTCAAACCATCACAGTTGGAGGAACCGGAATTTTAATTGTGGTATCAGTAGTAATGGAAACTATGAAACAAATTGAAGCTCAGTTGGTTATGAGAGATTATGATAAATTGGATGTGTAGAAAAAACTGTTTTTAATTTAGTTTTTAAAATAGCTTCCAGAGGCTATTTTTTATTTTAGTTAAATGTGTTAAACTAAAAAATAGTAAGTTTTTATTTTCTAAACAAATTAGTAGATGTTTTTTAAACTACAACCATTGATTTATTCAATATTTTTTCTATTGTCCTTAGAGGCAGTTGTCTTTAAGGAGGATTGGATTAAAACAATGGCTGGGTTTTTAATAGCAGTCACTGTCTTTGTAGTTTGGCCACTTACCAGAAAACCTCGTTTTATAGCTTTACCTCTTTTTCTGAGTTTGGGTGCTTTAGCATTACTTTCTTTAGTGGATCATATAATTGAGAAACAAGTTTTTATTTTTTTGATTTCAGGGGTTTATTATCTAACTTTATTAGGAGGATATAGATTAAGATTTTATTCTAGCGATCAAACTGCTTTAGGGATGGTTAATTTGGCTACTCTAGCGACAGCTTTCCTTTGGTTTACAGCTGGATTGGGTTTTTATCTTAATTTTCAAGTTAGTGAGTGGGCGATGGTTCTTTTTGTGGCTACTATAGTTTTTCTATGTTTACCATCTTTTTACATTAATGCTCAGGATTTTTTTGATCGTTCTCAAAAAAATAGTTCTATAAAAGCAACCCCTAAATTTATCGGAGTAATTTTTTTAAGTCTTATTTTGGCTTTAATAATGTCTCAATTGCTTTGGGGAATCTTGTTTTGGCCGTTTGGATATTTGACATTAGGGGGATCTGCTCTTATAATTTTTTATGAGTTTTGGGATGTTGTTCGTTTATACATTAGAAGCGAATTAACGGTGAAAAGAATAATTGTAAACTTTGTTATAGGATTGGTTTTATTGTTAGGAATTTTAATAACCGCTCAATGGGAATTAATTCCTGCAGTTTAATTTTTTAAAATATTTATAAATTTTATGGAAAAAAATAAAAAATTTATCAGATTTATTTTTTTAGTAATTTTAATATTTTTTGTAGGTGGAATTGCTGGGGTAATTGGTGAAAGATTTTTTATGCCTTGGTTAGCGTCTTTCTCTTCATTAGAAAAATATGAATTTATCAAAAGAGCTAATAATAAAGTCACGGTAATAGAAAAAACTAAAGAAATTAATGTTAAGGAGGACTTTTCAGTAGCTAACATTACCGAAAAGGTTTCTCCAGCAGTGGTTAGTATCATAAGTTTTCGACAGGAAAAAGAATTGAACAACCCCTTGTTAGGGCAAATAAGATCAAGTAAGGATATTCAGAAAAATGTTAAAACTGGTCTAATATTGACTAACGATGGTTTGATTGTGAGTGTTTTAGATGAAGTGGCTGAAGAAATAATTAAAAATAATGAAGATAAATTAAACAAAAAAAGTAAATGGAATTTTAAAATTTTAACAAGTGATAGTAGAGAAATTGATGCTGAGATTTTTGCGGTAGATGGATTTAGCCGTTTAGTTTTTTACAAAGTTGACAGAAATGATTTATCGATTCCAAGTCTAGGAGATTCAACTAAAATTGAAATTGGTGAAAAAGTAGTAGTTTGTGGTAACGCAGGAGGAGAATATCAGAATTCTTTTTCTTCAGGTTTAGTAAAAGAAGAAGATCACACTTTCACTTTGCTTAATTCCGAACTCTCTTCTTCTGAAAAATTAGAAGGAGCTTTTTTATTAGATGCAATAATCGAAAAAAGAAATGTAGGTGGACCAGTTGTTGATTACAGTGGACATGTGATAGGAATCGCTAATCAAATAGAAAAAGATGGAGAGATGGTTGGTTTTGTAGTGCCGATAAATAATTTGAAACCAACTATAAACAAGGTTATTGAAAAAAAAGAAATTACTAATCCTTATTTAGGTATTTATTATCTTTCAATTAATAAAGAGATTTCTTTATTGAATAATTTAAGTGTTAGTAGAGGGGCTTTGGTTTATTCTTTCTCTGGACAACAAGGGTTGGCGGTTATTAAAAATTCTCCAGCAGATAAGGCTGGACTAAAAATTGGAGACATTATTACGCATGTAAATCAAATAGCCGTTGATTTGGAAAATCCTTTGTCTAGTTTTATAAATAAAAATAATCCAGGAGACAAAATTGAAGTTAGAGTAATAAGAGGAGAAGAAAAAATAGACCTTAAAATAATCTTAGAATAAAAAAATGCTTAAAAAAACAAAAAAAACAATTAAAATATTTGCATTTCTATCGTTGGTATTAGTTTTATCTGGTTGTAGTGTTGTAAATAAACCTCAAGGCGGATTTTTTAAATCAGTGGATGGAGGGCAAACTTTTTTTCAAGAAGAAGGTGAAAGTGGTCAAATTTTGAGTGGAGTGAATATCTTGTCTATGGAAATTAATCCGAATAATCTTCAGGAAATTTTTGTTGGAACAACCGACGCTGGTTTGTTTAAAACAGTTGATGAGGGGAGAACTTGGTTAGCAGACGTTAATGGTTTTGAAAATATACATGATATTGATATTATTCCAGGAACGAACACTATTTATATGGTAGCTCAAAAAGACGGTTTGGGTAAATTGTTTAAATCTGAAAATAATGGTGAAAAATGGGTTGAAGTTTACAACGAGAAAGATCAATCTTCTTATTTAACCGCAGTGGCTACTAATAAAAATAACCGTAATATTGTATATATCACTAGCAGTAAAGGTGGAGTTTTTAAATCAGAAGATGGTGGAGAAACTTGGAAAAATTTGCACTGGGTTAATAGCGTTATTAAAAAAATTGAATTAGACAAGATTAACTCTAACGTGATTTATCTAGCAACAACTAAAAATGGACTAATTAGATCCAGAGACGGGGGAGAAAGTTTTGAATCGATAATCAATAGTGGTTTAATTTATAATGTCTTGCCCCATCCCAACAGAGAAGGTTTTGTCTACGCTAGTACCAAAGGTGGATTAATGAGAAGTTTAAATTACGGAGATGATTGGGACACTTTAAACACTTTAGTTCAACCAGAAGAGGTTGTTTCTCACGGAATAGCGGTGAATCCTCAAAACCCAAATAAAATTTATTTTACTTCTGGAATGACTTTCTATAAATCAGCTAATGAGGGAAAAACTTGGTCAACTGAACAATTTAATCCTAGCAACTCTATCGAAACGATAAGAATTAATTCAGAAAATCCACAAAAAATTTATTTAGGAGCTAATAAAAATAATAAAAATAATTTTCAGTTTAATCCTTTTTTAAATTAAATTAAAAATATGAGCATTGAAAACATTGAAGATTTAGAATTTAAGTTTGAAGAAATTGTAGACCAATCTCAAACTGAATTAAAAAAAATGAAAACCGGTAGGGCTAATTCGGAGTTAGTAGAAGGAATTCAAGTGGATTATTTTGGAAACAGGACTCCTTTGATTCATATGGCTAGTGTTAGTATTTTAGACGCTAAAACAATTGAAATTTCTCCTTGGGACAAAGACCAGTTAAAAGAAATAAAAAAAGCTATTAGTAATTCTGATTTAGGACTAAGTCCCAACGAAGATGGTCAAGTAATTCGTATTACAATTCCTTCGATGACTGAGGAGAGAAGATTGGAGATGGTTAAGCAATTAGGTAAAAAGACAGAGGAAAGCAAGATTAGGATTAGAAGAAACAGAGAAGATTTTTGGAACACCGTTCAAAAAAAAGAAAAAGAAGGAAAAATATCAGAAGATGAAAAATTCAAAAATAAAGAAAATTTACAAAAATTAGTAGATGAGTATAATAAAAAAATTGATGAAATTGAGATGAGAAAAGAGGAGGAATTGATGCAAGTGTAATAAACAACAGATTTAAGAGATAAAACTTAAGAACTAATGTAGTTAGCTTTGCGAAGCAAATTCTTAAATCATAATTATTTCAATTATGTTCACATTTATAATATTTATTTTAATTTTAGGGTCATTGGTTTTGGTTCACGAACTAGGCCATTTTATAGTGGCTAAAAGAAACGGAGTTATTTCCGATGAGTTTGGTTTTGGCTTTCCACCTAGGGTGGTGGGAACTTACAAGGACAAAGAAGGCAAAAGAAGATGGGTTTTTGGTAACAAAGAAATTAATAATGATTTAAAAGATGAAAACGAAACAGTTTATTCTTTTAATCTAATACCTTTGGGTGGATTCGTGAAAATTAGAGGGGAAGACGGAGAAGATAAGGGGGATAAAAAAAGTTTTGCTAATCAAAACATTTGGGTTAGGTTTAAAATTCTTTTTGCTGGAGTAGCCATGAATTTTTTGTTGGGGATTATATTATTTTCATTAGCTTTTCAAATTGGATTACCGGAATCAATTGGGGATGACTATCAAGTAGAAGACGCAAAAGTTCAAATTGCTCAAGTGATTAATGGTTCGCCGGCTAAGGAAATAGGTTTAGAGATGGGGGATATTGTGAATTCAATCCAAACTGAAAAAGGCTTAATTGAAATTAAAAAAATTGAAACTTTTCAAGAAGTGATTGTTAGCAATAAAGGTAAAGAGATTTTTCTTAATGTAAATAGAGCAGAAAATTCATCTTTATTAAGCTTAAATACGGTTATCAGAGAAGAGGCGCCTGAAGGAGAAGGGTTGTTGGGGGTTCAATTAGTTAGAACCACTTTTGCCCAATATGGATTTTTTGAATCTATCTGGTTGGCAATTCAGACTAGTTTTTCAATGATGTTAGCTATTTTGTTTTTCTTGATTGATCTGATTGTAAGATTATTTTCCTCACAACCTGTAACGGCTGATGTAGCTGGACCTGTTGGAATTGCGATGATGACCGGAAAAATGATTCAATTCGGAATAGCTTATCTCTTGCAATTTGTAGCTTTATTGTCAATTAACTTGGGGGTTATAAATCTGTTGCCTTTCCCAGCTTTGGACGGTGGAAGAATTTTCTTCTTAATAATAGAAAAAATAAAAGGCTCTCCTTTGAATCAAAAAATAGAAGGGATGGCCAATGCCATTGGGTTTTTATTGTTAATCGTTTTGATGATTTTTGTGACAGTGAAGGACTTTACTAATTTTGAGATTATAGACAAGATAAAAGGAATATTTTAAACTATGAATTACGAATTAAAAGCTAGGAGATAAAAATGATTTTAAAAATAAAAAAATTTATGGATTTAAAAGCTTTAAAAGAATGTCGTGAATTGGCTATGGACATTTATAAAATAACCGAGAAGCTTTTAGAGAAAGAAAAATTTACATTAACAAGTTAAGCGAAATAAATTGTTATTTTAATAATTAGTAATATTGCCGAAATTTTTGGTAAATCAACGCGTAAAGATAAAATAAAAGTTTATTTTACAGTGCAAGAATCTTCGATCGAAATTAAAAATCAACTAATTGTAGTAAGAAATTTAAATTATCTCGAAAAAGAAGAATTTAATAAAATAGCTCTTTGAGTTAATGAAGCCTATAAACCTTTACAAGGTTTAATGATTAAAATAAAATAATTTTTAAATTATAAATATTAATTTGTAATTCGTAACATAAGTATGTTTGAAAAATTCATTGGACTTGACATTGGAGGAACTAAAATTTTTATGAGTGTAATGAAAATCAACTTTGGTCGTAGGAGTTTCGAAATTTTAGATTCGAAGAAGATTTCTAATCCTAAAAAAGCTGAAGAAATAAGAGAAAAAATTCTTGAGTATTGTCTTAAAAGTAAGGAAAATTTTGATACTAACAAAGTGGCTGTTGCCAGTGCTAGCGTGGTTGATAAAAACAAATTAAATGTTTTTAAAACTGAGAACATCTATGGAGTAGAGAGTTTTGGTTTTAGTTTCTTAAAAGAAAATAATTTTCAAGTAGTCGTTGAAAATGATGGCAAAGCTTTTTCTTTAGGAGCTTATTATTTCAACGAAAATGAAGATAAACAAGGTTTATTAACAATCACGATGGGAACGGGAATAGGGGGCGGTTTTATTGATTCAAAGGGATGTGTTTTAAATGGTATGGGCAATTCCGCTACAGAATTTAGCCATATCAAAATGTTTTTCAATAATAAATGGATTAGATGGGAGAATATCTCAGCCGCTAGAGGAATTAGAAAGGAATATTTAGAAAAATCTGGCATAAAAAAAACAGCTCAAGAAATTTTTTCAAATGTTAATAATGACAAAATAGCTAAGGAGGTTGTCGCTAAAGCTCAGGAATACCTAGGATATGGTTTAGCGAACCTAATTAGCTCCTTTAATCCAGAGAAAATAGTTTTTGGAGGAGGAATTTCTGAAGAAAAAGATTATTTGCAGGGAGCCATAAAAATAGCTGAAAAGAATATTTTTTATGAAAAATCAAAACCAGAATGGGAGATTTCTAAATTAAAAGAAGAAATAAATGTTTTAGGAGTTTGTTCTTTGTATTATATTTAGCTGTAAACTAGAAAGTAAAAAGTTAAAAAGTCTATAAATTTAATAAAGTCGGAAAGTTCCCTGTGTTTCCTAAACTGTGCCTTGATGAAGTTATGGTGAATCTGGTTGGTGGGCAATCAAACTATTTCAAACAAAATTTAGAGTATTATCTAGATGGAGCTTATTGCTTCATAAAACAAAAATAACCCGCATAAGCAGGTTATTTTTTATGACAAAATTGTGCTAGGCGAAATTTTAAGCGTTTGGATCGCTTCCAACACCTTCAAATTTTTCAAAATACATTTCTACGTCGCTAATCCATTTTTCTACACTGTAGTTAGAATGACCCTCGCAACTTGATCCGCATTTCCAAATAACCATTTCTTGAGGAGTATCAATATCGGCTTTAACTAAGTCGCTAATTCTTCTGGAAACCGTCTCAACTGCATCTTTTGGGTCATTGAAACAGGTATGTCCACCAGTGCCCATTCTATCTCTTATGCCTCGGTAACCCCAATAGTTAAAACAATCTTCACCTTTTAGAACTGGGACTCTCTTACCCCAATTGCTTTCTTTTTTAGCTATGGCTATAACAAAAGCTGCTACTCGATTGTCAAGTTGAGCAATTAAAGGTGTCATTTTCTTGATTGGATAGCCGTCAACTAATTTATTGATTTCTTCCTCTAAATCTTCTTGTTTAACTTGTTCAAAACGTTTTAATGTGTCTAAAACAAAGTTGTCTAATTCTTTATCAGTTCTAAGTTGTTCTTCTAATGAGGTGCTTTTTTGACCTAGAACTTTAGTCTTCATTATTTGTTGAGCAATTTTACTTTCAGATCTTCCGAACTCATAAGCAATTTTTTCACTAGCATCCTTCTGAATAAAAAAGGAAACAGAAAGAGTCAGCATGAACAGAAAAGAAGTAGCCACTGCGAAAGATTTACTTCTAATAAAAGAAGTATCCCAATCAAAGTTTTTTAAATTCACAAAATTCTTGAAAAATTGAGGGGATTTGATTTGAGGTTTTTCTATTTTAAAATCAAAATCATTAGCTTCTTGTTTGTCAAAGATTAGTTTATTTTGCCTATCAGGAACAATTTCCTCGAAGAATTTTTGAGGCTGGAAATTATCCATTAAAACTAATTTTTTAACTCTTAAGGCTGACCAGCAACCTCTTTTAATGTGTAGTTTTTTGTAAGGATTTAAAAATTCTTTTTTCAAGCCGTCTACGAAGTAATCTTTTTTGTTTTTTCCAAACAAAGCCGTCTCTCCTTGAGTAGAGTTTTTAATTTTTTGAACCCATTTGCGAGCATCGTCACTGCTTTCAAATAACTTCCTATAATCAGGTTTATTATTTTCATCTAAGACACAATAATATTCCTTTTTTAATTTCATGTTTTATTTTGGAATTTTTATTTCTTCATTTATATTATTTCATCTATAAATATTTTAACTTGTTTGAAAATAAAGTCAAGAAAAGTTATTAACAATTTTAATAATTTAAAAACGACTTAATATAAGCTTTTTCGTGAATTGTCGAATCGCTAGGGAGTCTTTGTGGAAGCTTTGTTTAAAGGACACGATTTGTGATTAAAAAATTTATATAAAGTGAATATTATATGAAGAACTTGATTTCTCGTGGGGTCACAAAAAAACCAGCGAAAGCTGGTTTTGTTTTTTGTGACCCCACGGGGAATCGAACCCCGGTTGCCAGGATGAAAACCTGGTGTCCTAACCACTAGACGATGGGGCCAGAGTTACAAATTATCTAGAAATTTCTTTAATCTTTTTCTGCTTAAAAGTGATTTCTAATGAAGTTATTTTTTTCTGGCTTTTTATAAAAAAACTAAATCAACAAAGATGATGATAACATATAAATTGCTTTTGATCAAGAGAAAGGCACAATGGAGTCTGTGAAACTTGAATATCAAACATCCTCTTAAACTTATCTACTGAAAAAGTGAAAGGAGTTTTGCCGGTTGGTAGAGAGAGGTATCTTTCTAGATATTTAAAAACAAAAGAATAAATGTTAAAATATAATCAAAAATTACTAAAGATTTGATAAAAATCAAAAACCAATCAAAATCCGATTAAAAGTAGGTCTTAGAAATATTTAAGAAAAACTTTTTTAATAATTTTTATAAAAAATGATTTACAAAACTAAAGCCATCATAATTTCATCCACAGAAGTCAAAGAATACGACCGTTTTTATGGTATTTTTTGTTGTGATCAAGGCAAAAAGCAAATTGTAGCCAAGGGTGTTCGTAAAATTACTGCTAAATTAGCTTGTGGTTTGGAACCAATTACTTATTCGGAGATTTTTTTAGCCGAAGGAAGAAATTTTGATAGAGTAACCGGAGTGATAATTAACAATCAATTTACAGAAATCAAGAAAAATCTGGAAAAAATTCAAGAAATCAGAAAATTTTTCAAAATAATTAACAATCTTTTGATAGAAAAATCTCTAGAAATTTTAGAAAATAAAGAACTTTTTGAGGGGTTAGTTTTTTATTTAGAAGCAATGGACTCTAAATCTGAAAATAAGCCTAAATTAAAAGTTTTAAAACTAGCAATCATTTGGAAGATTATTTATTGGCTAGGGTTTCAACCTCAAATTTTCAATTGCTTTAATTGTTCTGAAAAAATTCAAGAGCAAGATTTTTATCAAATAATTTTACCTTCTGGAATAGTTTGTAATAAATGTTTAAAATTTAATCAAGTTAACTCTCGAAGTCAAAAAGTTAGCAAAGAAATTTTGAAAATTCTTAGAATTTATAATCAAAAAGACATCAAAACTTCTTTTAAATTAAAACTTTCTCCAAAACAATATAATGAGATTAGAGTTTTAACTATTTTAGCTTTAGACCATATTTTAGGAAAAAGAGTGGATTTGTAATTATCGTATTCTTTTGAAAAGTAAAAACAAAAAACTCAAGTTTTCTTTGCACCATTTCGTGTTTATGCTAAAGTTAGAGAAATAAAAATTAAAATTAAAATATGTTTTTTGACGATCCGAGTTTAGATTTAGAAATTTCTTTAGTATTGTTGGGTGTTTCTTTCATAATATCTGTTTTTATTTTTATTTTTA
>Ga0307932_1000435_pt1 | contig 17422 bp, 17 predicted proteins | sample OrgLakmetageno48_FD_201843 | JGI IMG/M metagenome (GOLD analysis project Ga0307932, IMG submission 201843) | Saline water microbial communities from Organic Lake, Antarctica - #48 | ecosystem: Environmental > Aquatic > Non-marine Saline and Alkaline > Saline | place: Antarctica: Organic Lake...
TTCCCGATGTTCCGGGCAAAGCCGCTGAAATTTTCACCATCGTGGCCGGTGCCGGTGCGAACATTGACATGATTGTGCAAAACATTTCTGTCCACGAAGCAGGCCACACCGATATTTCTTTCACCCTGCCCATTGAGGATGGCCAAAAAGCGATGGAGGCTTTGCAGGCAGCCCAAAGCACGTCAGGGTTTGGAGGGCTTATTTATGACGACGAAATCGGCAGGCTTTCCGTGGTGGGCGCCGGGATGCGCAGCAACGCGGGGGTGTCGGCCCAACTTTTCACCGCCCTGTCTGGTGCTGGAATCAACATTGAAATGATTTCGACCAGCGAAATTCGCATTTCGGTGATTATGCGTGCCGACATTCTTCCCGATGCGGTGCGTGCGGTTCACCGAGCATTTGGTCTTGATGGCGACGTTGACGCCACCGTCTATGCAGGGACCGGGCGCTAATGGTTGTTGTGGGTGTCGTGGGTGCCACCGGTCAAGTGGGTCAGGTGGTGCGCAAGCTCTTGGAAGAAAGATCGTTCCCACTCGATAGCGTGCGGTTTTTTGCCTCCGCTCGAAGTGCGGGCACGCAACTGATGTTTCGTGGCGAGGCCATTGTGGTGGAAGACACGGCGCTCGCCGACCCGGCGGGCCTCGACATCGCAATTTTCAGCGCCGGTGCAGCACTGGCACAAGAGCAAGCGCCGCGCTTTGCTTTGGCTGGGGCGGTCGTGATCGACAACTCCAGTGGCTGGCGGATGGATCCCGATGTTCCCCTCGTGGTGGCGGAAGTGAACCCGGAACATACGCTTAACCCGCCCAAAGGCATTATTGCTAACCCCAATTGCACCACGATGGCGGCGATGCCGGTGTTGAGCGCACTCCATGATGCTGCGGGCCTGAAACGCCTGATTGTTTCCACCTACCAGGCCGTGTCGGGCGCTGGACTACCGGGTGGGCAAGAACTGGCAGGCCAGGTCGATTACGCCAATGGGCAGGATCTTTTGGCCCTTGTTCACGACGGCGATGCCGTCTCGATGCCGGAGGCAACCGTGTTCCCGGAGCCCATCGCGTTCAATGTCATTCCCTTTGCTGGCAATCTTGTTGACGATGGAATGAATGAAACCGATGAAGAAAAGAAGTTGCGAAACGAAAGCCGCAAGATTCTGGGGCTCCCGGATCTGCTGGTGAGTGGCACCTGCGTTCGCGTTCCCGTGTTTACCGGGCACTCTTTGCAGGTGAATGCTGAGTTTGAAAGACCACTCACGGCGGAGGAGGCAACACGAATCCTTTCCCACGCGCCGGGGGTTCAGTTGGTGGATGTGCCGACGCCTCTGAAAGCTGCAGGCAAAGACCCGAGCTTTGTGGGCAGGATTCGCCAGGATGAGGGTGTTGCCAATCAGCGCGGCCTGGCCTTGTTTATTAGCAACGACAATTTGCGCAAAGGTGCGGCACTAAACGCCGTGCAGATTGCCGAAATTGTGGCGGCCAGGCTCTAGCTTTTCCTTTCGCCAACGGCACGGATAATCAGACTTACTGCAACTACGACGGTGAGCGCGCCAAACAGGATTGCTCCCCAGCGCGGAGAGAGCAAGAAGGCGAGTGCTGAGCCCACGGGGGTGGTAATTACCGCACCCACGGCCACCCATGCGCCATCGCGCAGGTCGGCTGTTTTATAGCGAAGGTGCCCGAGCGTGCCACTGAGTGATCCGGGGGCCATCGCCAACAAAGAAATACTTTTGGCGACAATGTCGCTTCCGCCAAGAAGGAGCATGATGGCGGGAATCACGATGATTCCTCCCCCAACACCAAAAAGCCCTGAAGCGATACCCATCAGCACACCCAACCCCACCAGCACGATGGCGGTGGTGAGGGTGATCTCGAGGGAACCTTCGCGGCTGGGAACCTCAAGAAACAGAAACACACCGGAGACACTAATGAACACGATGAAGCCCCACTTCAGCGGCACCAGCGGGATTCGGGCGAGAATTCTTGCACCCAGTTGGGCACCGGTGATGCTTCCTGCGGCAACAAAAAGGGCGGGAAGCCATTCGAAGACCCCGCCCACACCGTAGGAAATTGCTCCTACAATTGCCGCGGGCGTAATAGCCATGAGGGAGGTGGCGTTGGCCCTGCGCTGATCCATGTCTGTCCACCACAGCAGCAGGGGGATCATCACGAGCCCTCCGCCCACACCGAACACGCCGGCGAAAAGCCCACCCACAAGTCCCACTGCTCCCAGTGTTAGGGCCCGTGGGCGTTTGGCCTCATTCACTCATACAGTCTAGGAGCCTCACACCTGGCTAGAATTGGGGTGTGATGGCGCGGTTTGATGCAGTCTTAGTCGGTGGCGGAATTATGAGTGCCACCCTTGGCACCCTTCTCCACCAGTTGGAACCGGACTGGAAAATAGCGATCGTGGAGAAGCTGCCAGGCATTGGCCAGGAAAGCTCGAACGCCTGGAATAACGCAGGGACCGGTCATTCGGCTCTGTGTGAACTGAACTACACACCCGAGCGCCCCGATGGCTCCATCGCCATCGAGAGTGCCGTGAAAGTCAACGAGCAGTTCCAGGTGTCTCGTCAGTGGTGGACGTGGTTGATCAACCAGAAAATCGTCCCGGAGCCCTCATCGTTCATTCACCCCTCCCCTCACATGAGTTTTGTGTGGGGAGAAAAAAATGTGGCCTATCTTCGCAAGCGCTTTGATGCCCTCAAAGACCACCCGCTGTTTCTCGGAATGGAATACAGCGAAGACCCTATGACCATTGCTGCCTGGGCGCCCCTGCTCATTGATGGCAGGCTCAAAGGGGAACCCCTCGCAGCGACCCGTTTTGCTTCGGGAAGTGATGTGGATTTTGGCGCCCTGTCGCGATCACTGGTTGATCACCTGGTTTCCGGGGGCGCTCGGGTTTTTAGTGAATCACGGGTGGGCGCACTGGTGAAGAAAAAAGGCGTGTGGGAGGTGTCGCTTCGATCAGAAATCGGCCACACCCCCACCACTCTGAAAACACCGTTTGTTTTTGTGGGTGCCGGAGGAATGTCGTTGAACCTGTTGCAAAAATCTAAAATAAAAGAAATACGCGGCTTTGGCGGGTTCCCTGTCAGCGGGGTCTGGTTGCGCTGCGACAATCCCGAAGTGACCGAGCAACACCACGCCAAGGTCTATGGGAAGGCCAGTGTGGGAGCCCCACCGATGTCTGTTCCCCACTTTGACACGCGGATGGTGGAGGGGAACACAAGTTTGCTTTTTGGCCCCTACGCGGGTTTCACCCCGAAATTCTTGAAGCAGGGCTCCTGGTTAGACCTGTTTGCGTCGCTGCGCTGGCACAACATTCCGGCAATGCTGGCAGTGGGACTGCAAAACTTTTCTCTGGTTCGCTATCTGCTGGGCGAAGTGTTTGCCTCCCGATCTCAAAAACTTCAGGCTCTGTGGGATTTTTATCCCACAGCCGATCCTGATGATTGGTATGAACAAACGGCAGGCCAGCGGGTTCAAGTGATCAGGCCAGATGCAAAAAAAGTGGGGGTTTTGCAGTTTGGAACCGAAGTAGTCACCAGCGCCGATGGTTCCATGGCGGGTCTGCTCGGAGCATCCCCTGGTGCCTCCACCGCAGTACCCATCATGATTAATGTGTTGGAGCGGTGTTTCCCCGAGCGTGTGGCGGGCTGGAGGGCACCATTGAAAAAAATGGTGCCAAGCTATGGCACGGCACTGTCTGATGACCCGGACAAGGCCGCAAAATCCCAGGCGCGCACGGCGAAAGCGCTCAAGATTTAGGGCAAAAACCTAGTGCTTGATGGCGCCCTGCGAGGGTCCCACCAGGTAGGTGGCAGGGGCCGAAAAGCCGTGCTCGGAGAACGCGCCATCGAGGCTCACCTGCAGCATGGACAGAGAGTCTTCGTCAATGAGGGCATAGATAGCCCCGGAACTTCCCAGCCCAATCATGCGTGCGCCATAGGCGCCGTGGGCAAGAGACGTTTCAATAGCCAGGTCAATCTCTGGCCCTGATGCGTCATAGTCATCCCGCAGGGATGCCTGGGACGCCGCAATGATGTCGCCAATAGCCTGGGGGCCTTCCTGGCGCAAAATCCGTGCCGCATCGAGCACCCGCTGGTTCTCATTCACCACATGCTGAGCCCGCCGATAGAGGGGCGGGGAGAGAGAATCCCGGTGTGTCGTCAGTGTGGTGGGCGACAGATCTCGCATCGAGGTGATGCCCAGAGAATCCACCACCTCTTCCTGCTCCCCAAACCTCTCGGCTGCAAGATCGATTGCCCGCTCCACACCGGTGTCAATCACTAAGAGGGCAAGGCGGTTTTCGCGCAGCGCAAAAGCGACCGGGTCGCTATCGAGCGAGCGGCTGTCAAACAAGATTGCCCTGTTGTCTTCACCCAGCAGGGAAGGAATGTGGTCACACAACCCGGTGGTGTGACCAACCACGGAGGCTTCCGCTTTTTGGCTGACCTTGGCAAGACTCACCGAATCAAGAGTGAGCTGCCACGCATCGTTGAGGCATACCGCCACCACTGTTTCAAGCGCTGCGGAAGACCCCAGTCCCACGCCCACAGGAACGTCAGAGTCAATAAACAGATCAAGGCCTGGAACGGCCGACAGGTCAGCACCAAACTGACCCAGTGCCCACGCGACCCCCAGAGGGTATGCGGCCCAGCCGTGAACCTGGTCGGGTTCTAAATCATCCAGAGAAATCTCGGCAATCTCATCAGCTTCGGTGCTCGCCACCCTCAGCTTGCGATCTTTGCGAACCCCCGCAGCGACCACGGTGCGCCGATCAATAGCAATAGCCAGCACGAAACCATTGGAGTAATCCGAGTCATCGCCTAAAAGCCTCAGTTTGCCGGGTGCCGACCACAAACCATGAGGGTCATATCCAAAAATGGATACAAAGCCTGCGGTGGTGTCATCTCGGATGTCGCTCATGGGCGTAGCTCACAGAATTCTTTGATCAGAGAAGGGGAGAGAGAAGGGACTCTTTATTGTGGCCTACTTGGTGTGACCAATCTCACGAGGGTTCCCATGTTCACTCACTGCCCAGTATTTATTGGGAGTATGGGGGAGTGGCCAGAGTAATACGAGAAACCCTTCCCCGCTATACAACACCGGAGCCTGTTCGCGGGTGGCGGTGGTTTCTCGGCACCGTCGTCATACTTGTGCTCTGGCTGGTGGGTGGCACACTTCTTGGCCTGGTCTTTCTCCCCTTCACCGGAGTGAACCCGGCCGTACTGGTCGAGGGTGGCGACATTCTTGCAGCCATGCCCGCATGGGGATTCATGTTTTTTGCCCTCATTACTTTTTTGCCTCTTTTTGGCGGCACCCTTCTGGCCTACCGCTTTATCTTGGGCATCAAGCTTCGCTACCTGTTCTCCACGGTGTCGCGGTTTCGCTGGTGGCGCGTGGCGCTGGGCTTTTGGGTGTGGATTGCGCTGGTCGGTGGGCCCGTGGTGGCCGGCATCATTCTGGAACCCGATTCCTACCGCTTCGCCCCCACCTGGGAAACGTTTATTCCTTTTCTGATTGTGGGGCTTCTGCTCTTGCCGATGCAGACCACCGCAGAGGAACTTTTTTTCCGGGGGTGGATTATCCAGTGGGCGGCTAAACGCTCGGGCAACATCTGGTGGCTTTCGATTTTGAGCGGGGCGCTCTTCTCTCTGCCCCACATGGCAAACCCGGAAGCATTGGGGAACCCGGTGGGAGCATTCTTTGGGTATGCCACGGTTGGTTTTGCGTTGGCATGGGTCACGGTCCGAGATCGCTCACTCGAAATCGCCATTGGCGCCCACATGTCCAACAACCTTTTTGCCGCCCTGGTGGTCGGATATGAGGGGGGAGCGCTTCCTGCCGAAGCACTCTTTGTAACCGAGGGCATTGAGTGGAGCGCATCCAACCTGATTGGTGTTCTCGTGGTGCCGGTGTTTATTCTCCTCACCCGTCCCGGTCGGCCCCGTGGCCGGGTGCTCCAGGCGGAGCCTGAGAGCGTCGTGGTCTAGAGCGCCGTATTCTTAACCCGCAACCATGATGTGTGGTGAATAACGCGAAGGAGCATCCCCGTGGAAAAAATTGTTTTAGAACCAGGTGCCACAGCGCCAGATTTTGCCCTCAGTGACAAGGATGGCTCCGTGGTGTCGCTGTCTGACTTTTTGGGCCAAAAAGTCATCATTTACTTTTACCCGGCAGCGAGCACCCCGGGATGCACCACGCAAGCGTGTGATTTCCGCGACAACATGGCATCGCTCCAATCGGCTGGCTATGTGGTCTTGGGTGTGTCCAAGGACGCCCTCCCCGCTCTTCAAAAGTTTGCTGCGGAGGAAAGCCTGGGCTTCCCTCTGCTGAGCGACGCAGACCTTGCTACCCACCACGCCTATGGTGCGTATGGGGAGAAGTCGATGTATGGCAAAACGGTGAATGGTGTTCTTCGCTCCACCTTCGTCGTGGACGACAAAGGCATCCTCGAACATGCCCTCTACAACGTGAAAGCAACCGGGCATGTGGAGATGATGAAGAAAAAACTGGGCGTGAAACCAAGCCTCTAACCTACGTTTGGTTTGCGCTTTCCAGGGCTAAGTGTGTTTCGGGGTAGGTAAGCATCAGGTCTAACTGTTCGGGGGTTCCAGCCCAGTTTCCTCGGAGCACAAGGTCGCGGTAGTCGCCTGTAGGGTCAACGACCCGCTGAACAACAAAGCTTTGAGGGTCTTGGGCAAGAGGAAATTTGTCTTCAAAATAAAACACTTCGTCAAGGTGGGCCGACAAGCAGGTGACGGCGGGCCCAAAAGTCCCTCGCGCCACGACAAGGTGACGAAACGACATCAGAACTTGCAGGTCATCAATCAGCCTCGAGGACTGAAGGGTGACCTCAATGCCCATGTCTTCACACCACGCCGCGAAGGGCTCGACAACAGGGTTTTGGAAATCCTGAACCACCAACGTGATGTGGCTCCATGGGCGAAGCTCGGCTACGAAAAGATAAAAAGCGAGAGGGGGCTGACCGTAGTTCGCAGGTTTGCGTGACCCGAACACATCCCCGCCCCGAATATGAATCGCTAAGTGGTCAGAGGGGCGAGGCTCTGGTGGCGTGGCGAATTCTAAGCAGCCTGCAAGATCGCGCCAGATCCGTCGCTTATCAGCGACACTGCTCGCGGGCTGGCCCCCTTTTATGCGCATCGGATCAACGGCCGCAATGAAGGTGTACGGATTCTTGGAGCGAGGCGGCTCCGTGGCAAACCACAGAGCGGTTTTCGAGAGAACATGTTGCTTCGGGGCGAAGATAGTGGATTCAAAGACCACCTGGTCCGGAATGAGGAGCCCGGCGGCCTCCCATTTTGACGCCAGAGCCATGCCGTCAGCGAGCCGACGAACCATATTGCCAAAACGCCCCAATTCGGTGATGAGAATTGCCCTGGAATGGGACGGGAAGGCGTCATGGCGCGAAAAAATGTGTCGCCACTCAACATAGAGTTGGGCGCCACTTGTGACGTATTCCGGGGGGAATGCAGTGCTCTGGGAGCTGCTGATGGCTTTCTCGGCCATGTTGCGGCGGACGTAGAACTTCCCGCCCCAGCGAATCCAATAACGGTTTATTCGAAGGTTTTTGGGAAGGCGGATCAGGGCAATGCGAATGCGACGAAATAGCTTTGCTGCCTGTGCGTTCTTCATAATGCCCTTTCCGCAGCGCCAGCCTTAAGCGTACCCACTGGCCACTGCCCAAAACTAAGCGAAAGGCGGAGAGAACCATGCCTGGACTCAGAAGTTCCTGACTGGTTATATCCGCCCCGAGCTATTCGTGGCGGGCGTTTTATTCCCGTCTCTGCTGTGGATGCTCCGGAGAAGGGGAACCGTCGGGTTTCTGCGGCCCCCGAGTCCTGGCATTGCTTGTTGGGCAGTGCTTGTTGGGCAGTGCTTGTTGGCCAGGGCTTGTCTGTCATTTATCGTGGACTCGAGGCTTCGCTCAGGACGCGATTTTTGCCAAGCAGAGGCGTGGAGGCGGCAGGCAATTCTTCTAGAGACACACGCCTTGCGCACGCAGAAGACCAGGCGCACCGAATCATTGACGCCCGTCATGACCCGGGCTACGCTTTCCCAAACCGCAAAGGAGGGGTTACATGTCTAGTGAAAGAAATCGTCTCGACCCAGAGTCACGGGAGCCACTGGAGGGCCTGCTTGCAGCTCTGCCCGGAGGGTTCAATGCGATTGCCGACATTGAGCAGAGGCGAGCCGTGGTGAGCCAGCTTCTTGTCGCACCCGAGCTCGACCCTCGAGTCACGATGGAAGACCGGATGATCCCCGGCCCGGCCGGTGAGCAGATGATTCGCATCTATCGACCGAAGGGTTCGACCAGCGCCCTGCCGGGACTAATTAACGTTCACGGTGGCGGAATGATTTTGGGCGGCGTCCAAGGCGATGCCGCCACCGCCCAAATGCTCGCTGTGGAATCAGGCGCAATTGTCGTCTCCGTTGACTATCGAAAAGCACCCGAGGATCCCTATCCGGCGGCCCTGAATGACTGCTACTCCGCTTCCCAGTGGGTTTTTGATAATGCCAAGGACCTAGGAATTGACCCCGACAACATTGGTATCTATGGCGGTTCCGCTGGTGGTGGACTCATCCTGGGTGTGTGCCTGATGGCTCGAGATCGCGGGAGCATGAGATTTAAATACATGATGCCGATCTATCCCATGATTGACGATCGCAACGAGACAGCCTCCACCCACGACGTCACCGAGGTGGGAATTTGGGACCGGTCGGGAAACATTGAGGCCTGGGAGCTGTATCTGGGCGGCAAGCCCGCGGACGGGTACGCAGCGCCCACTCGGGCAGAAGACGTGTCGGGCCTTCCCCCTGCCTTCATCGATGTGGGAGAAATGGATGCGTTCCGTGATGAGGACGCGGCGTTCGCTCTGAGGCTTGCGCAGAGCGGAGTACCCTGTGAATTCCGCATTTACCCTGGCGCGTATCACGCCTCGGAAGTATTTGCCCCCGAGGCAGAACTGTCCAAGCGCATCTGGTCGGGACGCATTGACGCGTTGAAGCGGTTTATCAAAGCCTAGGTCGAATTCTGTCCGCGCCGCCAAACGGTGTGGGGTGCGGACAGAATGGGGCAAAGTCTCCAGCTGTAGCTCCGACTTCGTGTGGTCGGGTGTGCTCTCTTTATCTGAGTTCAACGCTTGCCACCGCGCGATTGATGATGGCAGCGGCGCTTTCTTACAGCGCGCAGGCCCCGGCAAAATCGAGCGCTGTAGCTTGCGCTTCGGCCACCTGGGTGGGGATGCTGCCAAGGTTAGCGGCACTCGGGTTTGCCAAGGTCTCCAGAATTACGTTCATGCTTGCGCTCACCGTTTCATGTGCTGCGGCAAGTTCCTGTTTAGCGGGGGTGAGAGCCCCAAATTGTTCAGAAAGATCGGTAAGAGCAATTCGGTGGGTTTCGAGCGCGGTGGGGTCTTCGGCTGCCAACACCAAGATTTCTCGGATCTCGATAAAGATGCCGGCTGCCTCTGTGCACACCTGTGCGGTGGAGATGGTTTCTGCAACGTCTTGAGGGGAACATGCCGAGAGCAGTAGAGGGGCGGCAACAATAAGTCCCATAGCAACGTTAAATTTCATGACGAAATGTTCATCTCTCGTGTGGGGTTAGTTGATTGGAGCACCGCGGTTGTGGCTGGATGTGTGGCACGACGGAACGCTGCGCCTCGTCGAAAAAAGTAGCGAAGAATGTCTATGAATTTACCCCGAGAGGGAAACAAGAATGGTGGGGACATCTGTCTTCCCCGTGACGTTTCTCTTCACCACGGCTCATTCACCGCAGGTCGGCTTCTTCTGCAATCGGGGGCATGTGTCACAGCGAAGGCCTCCGAGAAATGGGGCGTGGTGCCCACTGTTCTCGGAGGCCTTCGGTCGGGGCTCACGTCGCACGAGCCCACGTGGCCACTGCAGGACTGTTAGTCGTCGATTTGGGTCGAGGTCACGGTGAGGGAGGGGTCGAGGTAGACATCCAGCTCGGTGCCATCAGCGAGCACAAGGGTGACGGTGTAACCGGGGCGGTCGTCCCAGTCCGCGGCGTCCACGTCGGTGGCGGCACCAGAACCTGCAGCAGCAATAGCTGCAGCTATAGCGTCATTGACGAGGTTTCCATCAAGAACGGTGACGGGGGCCGGTTCGTTGCGATCATCGGCGTCAGGTTCTTCGATGGCGATGACAGTCAAGGATTCATCCAGGCGGACCTCCACGTGACCACGAGTGGTGAACACCTCGACCTCCCAGCCGCGTTGGTCGCGATCCAGCGAGATGGCAGAGCCACCACCAGCAGCCACGACGGCAGCATCGCGCGCAGCGATGAATTCCGTAATGGTTCCTGTCACGTCATTGCTCCGCGGCCCGGGAGCCTGACCGGGGCTTGGGGTTCCTGGAGCAACACCTGCTCCAGGGGGTGTGGTGAGGACGGCTGAGGCGCGGTCGTCGTCGAACTGGTCAGCAACCGCAAACGAAACTGCAGCCGTTGCGGCCATCAGACCGAGCACAGCAGCCCCAACGCCGACGCCGAGTGCGACGCGCCGGGGAATGCGAATGGACGTGTCTTTCGGGGTAGGGGCGAGGGTGGTGTTGGAGGTTGGGGGTTGGGGTGGTGTTGCGTTGTCTTTAGTCATGAGATGAGTGTGGCGGGTAGGGGCTGAAGCAGGGCTGAAGCTTCCTGAAGGCTTCTTCAGGAAGCACCTGGCCTATTGAGGGAGGCGCATCTCGAATCGAGCACCACCCTGTGGTGAACACTCCACCGATGCGGTGCCGCCGTGGGCTCTGGCAGCGCCAGCGACAATGGCCAGTCCGAGGCCAGCACCACCGGCGTCTCGGGAGCGGGCATCATCCAGGCGCACGAAACGCTCAAACACTCGCGAGCGGTCTGCCTCATCAATACCTGCACCGTCGTCATCGACTCTCACCACAATGTCTGAGCCCTCGGGAAAACACGACAGCGCCATTGTGCCGCTCGCATGCCGGCGGGCATTATCAGCCAGGTTTCGCACGGCCCGAGCGAGGAGTAGGGGATCACCACTGATGCGCGCCGCCGTCACACCGCCGGTGTCAACGGTGATGGTGCTAATGGAGCGCTGTCTGGCGGCTTCGGCGAGCACCACATCATCCAGGTCAACCTGCTGGTTGCGCATTCGCCCCTCATCGATTCGTGCAAGATCAAGCAGCGACTCGACCAGCTGCGTGAGGCGAGACGATTCAGCATCGACCACGGCCGCAAGAGTGCCCAGGTCGGTGGAGCCAGGATGGGCCAAAGCAATCTGAGCGTGTTGGCGCAGTGATGCAATCGGTGAACGCAGCTCGTGGGAGGCATCGGAGACGAATCGGCGCTGGTCGCGCTGCGCTAGATCGAGCCTCTCGAGCATCCTGTTCATGGTCTCTGCCAGGCGTGAAATCTCATCTTCTGCCCCACCACCGGATACTCGCTGGGAGAGGTCATCGGATTCGATGGCCTCGACGTCATGGCGGATGCGCTCAACGGGGCCGAGCGCCCGACCCACGACACCCCACACCAGCGCTGCCACCAGTGCGCTTACCACCGGCACGGTGGCCACAAGCAGAGCGCCGACGGCGCCCTCAAAAATGACCAGGTCATCAATTTCCTGGGCGACAACGACAAGGTGGGCAACGCCAGCAATGTCTGCTGTCGCCGCAACAATCACGGCTGGGTCGTCATCCCACGTTCCCCGCACCGGATCCGCACCCGGTGTTCTGGGCTCGATCGGAACCGCATCGAGGGGAGAATCGTGCTCGCTGGAGCCAATTAGCACTCCGTCTCGGAACACCTGCACTTCGCCATCGGCCACGTCGGGAGGAACAATATTGCCCGAGTTCTCAAACTGCTCGGCAATGGTTTCCGCTTGTTGGGTCGTTGCCACACCCTGCGCTGCGATGAGGCGGTTCTCAAGCAGGGCGACAAACGCAATAGCTCCGGTGGTCATGGCGACAAAAATGATGAGCGCACTTGAGGCCGTGATGCGAACGCGGAGGCTTGGCCTCCGCCGTGCTTTTTTCTCACCCACCATCCACCGCCAGGCGGTAGCCGGCACCGCGCACCGTCACGATGGCTGATTTCTGGAACGGGCGATCAATTTTGTTTCGCAGGTGGCCGATGTAGACCTCAACGATGTTGGGGTCGCCCTCAAAATCCCCATCCCACACACCCTGCACCACTTCGCGCTTGGAGACGACTACCCCCACGTTTCTGGCCAAGTAGGAGAGCACAGAAAATTCGCGAGCGGTCAAGGTGATGGCGACCTCGTCGCGCCACACGCTGCGGGAAGCAGGGTCGATGCGCAAGTCTCCAAAGTTCCAGACGGCGGGCCGTTCCTTCCCGCCTCGCCTTGCAAGCGCTCGGATGCGGGCCACCAGTACCGCAAAATGCACCGGCTTCACCACGTAGTCGTCGGCGCCCGTATCAAGGCCTTCCACCTGATCCCACTCGCCATCTTTGGCGGTCAGCATCAGCACGGGCGTCCAATTTTCTTGTTCGCGCAGTGTGCGACAGACAATGTAGCCACTCATCCCCGGCATCATCACATCTAAAAGAATGACGTCGTACTCATTTTCGCTTGCGTACCAGAGGCCGTCCACACCGTTGCCGGCAAGATCGACTACGAAGCCTTCGGCTTCCAAGCCCCGCCTGATGCCATCGGCAAGGCGAACCTCGTCATCGACTAGCAAAACGCGCATAGTCGTATTTTGGCACGATGTGCTCAAGAGGGCTGACCCGGCTGAGGTGGCCATCAAACGTTTGGGCCTCAGGTCAGTTGCGGAGTCCGGGGAGGGGCGGATGGCGTTATCCTCGGAAATCACAGGATACAAATCTGACCTGGTGGGCTTTAGGGTTGGGGCTTGTGGTTGCTGTTAGTGCTGCTGTTGGGCCCCATCGGATGCGTGATGGACGGGGTTCGAGGCGGCACGTGAGGGTGCGTAGTCCTGGCGATGCTGGTGGGCCCCGTCAGGCTCGAACTGACGACCCACGGATTAAAAGTCCGATGCTCTACCAACTGAGCTAGAGGCCCTTGAGATAAGTCTAACGGGAGTGGGTGGGAGGCTTGGCAACACGCCTGTGTACTGCGAGCATGCCCGAGAGGCCAGCCCCGCGGGCGCGCTGTATAGTGTGGTGTCGTTGTTTTTTGTCTAAGGAATCACTCCTATGCGTTCTTCTTTTCGTCGTGCGGGTACGCTCGCTCTGGTCTCCGTCCTCTTTCTCTCGGCATGTTCTGCAACGGATGAGCCCACGGCTGCCGAGGAACTCTTGGTGGCCGAAGAGGCAGTCACACCTGAGGTGCCCCGTCACCCGTTGACCGGCGTTGAGCTGGGGGATGCTGTGGTCAGTGGCCCGAGCGTCGCTGTGAAAATTGACAACACGTCGGCAGGCCGACCGCAGGTCGGCATCGCCTCAGCCGATGTCGTCTATGAGGAGCTTGTCGAGGGTGGTGTCACCCGGTATCTCGCGGTGTTCCACACAAGCGTTCCCACGGAGGTGGGACCGGTTCGTTCAGGCCGCCCACAAGACGCGGGGATTGTTGCCTCCTACAACGGCCTGTTTGTTTATTCTGGGGTGGGTAATTCGAACGTTCGGGAAATTATCCGGGGCAGTGGTCTTCAACTGGTCGAGCACGACACATCGGGTGGAACACCCGATGGAGCCTTCTTTTTCCGCAGCAGTCGCAAACCTGCTCCCCTGAACCTCCACATTGAAGCGGCAGATTTGCTTGCCGCCTATTCAACTTTGGCCGCTCCGGTTCAGCAGTTTGATTTTGTCAGCGATGTTGCTGAATCTTCTGCCGTCGTCTTGGGCGAAGACGCGGAGTCCATCGTTGTGGTGTTCAGCAGAGGTATTGAATCCATCTGGGAATACGACACTGCAACCCAGACCTATCTCAAGTTCCTCAGTAACGGGAATCCGGCTGTCGATGCCGATGGCACTCAAATTTCTGCGACAAACGTGGTTGCTTTTACCCCTAACTATTTCGACGTTGAAGGACTCCCGTCCGCGGAAATTTCGGGCACTAGGGAGAGCGCGTTTGTCGCCACGGGAGGGAAAATCATTAAAGGGCTCTTTGACGCGTCGGTCTTCGGAGAACCCATTGCTCTCGTTGACGGCGAAGGTCAGCCGTTGTTTGTGGCCGCAGGAAAGACGTTCGTCTTACTTCCTCCCGGTGCGGGATCCCAGGCGCGTGGGGTGACTCCAGGTTCGGTGTCCTATGGCCCCAAGGGTTCCGAGGTCACGCGCACTATCTAAGACGCTTGTGCGCTCTCTCGTGCCTGAAGCTTGCGCTCCCGGAGTGCAAGAAACAGCGGGAAGGTGAAGGCAAAAGCCGTTACGCCAGAGAGCACAATATAGAGCCACACCCTTTTCATGCCCAGCCGTTTGGCTTCCATGATCATCAGGGCGGAGCCGGCAACGGCGACAATTAACAGGTCCAAGGAGAGCACCCAGTCCACCGGTGTGCCAAACCAGGCGCCGAGGTAATCAGCTCCGGTCACGCTCGCAATGCCGTTGAAAACCCAGGCCGTGACAAGGCCTGCGATGGCGAGGATGAGGAAGAAAACAAAGCGGGCTTGGCGGTTAGGGGTTGCAGTCATGACCCCAGCGTATGGGTTGGCATCACGCATCGCACATTCTGGTGGCGTAGCGTGGGGAGCCATGTCTGAATACTTTTCTCGCCCCGTTCGTATGACCCCAGGCCGCATGGAAGGCTCTGCCTCCATGGACCCGGCGGACACTGTTTCGGATCCAGCGGAACGCTCGGCCATCGCCCATGCCACTGCCCACATGTTGGTGTTTGGTGGCGGTGTGTCAGACGATAGCGAGCGGGTTGCTCGGTTGGTGGCTTTTGCCGATGAAAATGGCTTGGATACGGTCGCTGAGTTGTGGGCGGGGGCCCACCCGGTGAGTCTTCCCGGCGCGCTGTGGCGTTTATACCTTGTGCGCGCGGCTCTCCAGCACAACATTGAGGATGCCAGAGAGGTCTTCTCCAGGGGCATCACCCGCGGGGGGATCGATCAGGTGGTCGCAGGCGCACCCGATCCAGTGAGTGCCGATGCCCTCTCTGCCGTGTTAGACGACATTCTTCGCGGTGCTTTTGAGGGGGATTTTTCTCTCGCACTGGAGCGGGCATCAGCCGTCGCGCGGGCTGTGTCAGCGGGGGCCATTTCGCTCTCCCAGGTGGATGACGATCACGCCCGCTATCTGACGGGTCGGTCGTTGAGCTGGAGCATTATCGCCCAGGAGCTCTTCCAGAGTGCTAAAGCTGCGGGGGCCGGAGCGCTTCGCTGAGAGAGGCCGCTCTGGTAGTCCCTCTAGAATTGGGGGTGCCGGACCGTAGTAACCCCGGGCTCCATCATTAGCCGCTACGAGCGGCCACGCGCCGAGAGGCGTTCTGCGGTCCGGCATACTATTTCTCGGTGGCGGGTGCCTCGTGGGTTTCTATTGCCACAATCTGGGGTGTCTCGGTGTCTTTCGAGAAGTGAAGGACGCTGAAGCTTCCCACCCGTAAGTGTGCTGCGTGGGAAAAGGTGTTCTCGCTCTGATGGCCATACCGTGAGGCCGCAGAAACCAGTTGGGGCAGCACCGGTCCGTGAGAGCACAGCACGGTGGGCACTTTTTTGCGGATGCGCTTGTCCATGATCTTCATGGGTGTTGTGCCCTCGGCGGTGTAGGCATCCTGGCTAATGCCCTTGGATATTTTTAGGGGCATATCTACCGCCTCTTTCACCGGCTGGATGGTGGCAAGGCAGCGAACGGCCGGGCTTGTGACAATGCGCTCGGGTCCAAAGGCCCGGATGCCCGGGGCAATACCTGCGGCCTGCAGTAGCCCCTTATGCGTCAGGGGCCTGGAGGCATCCGTACCATCCCAGTTTTCCGGTGCTATCGCTTTGCCGTGGCGCACGAGAATAATCGGGAACGTGCGAAGGAGCCCACTGTCGTAGAGGGCTGTGAAGGTGTTGACGATGTCGGCATCGTGTTCGTAGGTCAGGCGTGTGAGGGCTTTCTTCACGCTGAGCCATTCGAGTGCATCAATTTCGTCGTTGGATTTAAACGGTGCACGCTCCGCTTCCTCCGGATCCACTTCGCACGCCCAATAGTGGACCTCTTTGGGCTTGTTGCTCGGCACCAGGTAGTCCACTCGACCTAAATACGCACCGAGGGTGACCTCAAGGCCGGTTTCTTCGCGAATCTCTCGCTTGGCTGTTTCAGGAAGCGTTTCGCCAGGGTCCACTTTGCCCTTGGGCAAAGACACATCGTTGTGGGTGGTGCGATGAACCAGGAGGATGCTCACTTCGCCATCAATCACTTTCCAACAGACCGCACCCCCGGCGAGAATGGTGGCCGAACCGGTGGCGGCAGCACCCGCACTCATCGGCTCACCCCGGAGCGTTTTCTGCCGATGATGTCTATCATCGTGTCATTTTGCACATCACCCAGGCGTTCTCCCTCTGGTCCTACCCCGTGCCATGTCCACGTTCCATCGGTTTCGAGCCGCCACGATTGCATATCGTCACTCACACCTCTGGAGAGCTGGCGATCGAACTGCTCAATATGGGCGGGGTCGGTGATGTGGATGAGGGCTTCCACCCGACGATCCAAGTTTCTGTGCATCATGTCGGCACTGCCGATATAGACGGTGGGGGACCCGGCGTTTTCGAACCAAAAAATTCTGGAGTGTTCCAAATATCTGCCGAGCACACTTTTTACCACAATGGTGTCGCTGAGTCCCGTAACCCCCGGAACGAGGGTGCAGATTCCCCGAATCCACAGTTCAATGGGAACCCCCGCCATACTCGCCCTGTAGAGGGCGTCAATGATCACTTCATCGACCAGCGAATTCAATTTCAGTCGAATGCGAGCGGGTCGCCCCGCATTCTGGTTTTTTGTTTCGGTTTTGATCAGTCGAAGCAAACCTTTTCGCAGGTAGCGGGGGGCAACCAGCATGCGTCGGTACTTTTTTTCAATGGCATAACCCGAGAGTTCATTGAACAGCCTGGTCAGTTCTTTACCGACCTGTTTATCGGCGGTGAAATACCCATAATCTTCATAGAGGCGACTGGTTTTAGGGTTGTAGTTCCCTGTTCCCACGTGGGAGTAGTGGCCGAGCGTTCCATCGGGTTCCTGGCGAATGATCAAGGTCAATTTGCAGTGGGTTTTGAGCCCCACCAGCCCGTAGACCACATGGACCCCCGCCTTTTCAAGTTTTCTCGCCCACGAAATGTTGGCTTGTTCATCGAAGCGCGCTTTCACTTCCACGAGCGCCAACACTGCTTTGCCCGCCTCTGCAGCGTCAATGAGGGCTTCGATGATGGGGGAATCACCGCTCGTTCGATACAGGGTCTGTTTGATGGCTAACACGTGGGGGTCCTTTGCCGCTTGCTCAAAAAAGGCTTGGACA
>Ga0307932_1000437_pt1 | contig 17382 bp, 27 predicted proteins | sample OrgLakmetageno48_FD_201843 | JGI IMG/M metagenome (GOLD analysis project Ga0307932, IMG submission 201843) | Saline water microbial communities from Organic Lake, Antarctica - #48 | ecosystem: Environmental > Aquatic > Non-marine Saline and Alkaline > Saline | place: Antarctica: Organic Lake...
GCGACCTCAGCCTGCTGGGCGATCTTCAGCTCGAGGGAGCGTCGGTCGTCGGCGCCATTCAGCAAGCCAGCCTCTATCTGCACCATGGTCTGGCGCGCACCGTCGCCTGTGTCTTCAGCGACGTGCCGCTGCGACCCGGCAAGGCATCGGGGGCGGCTTCGTACAACCGGGTCATGCAGCTTTCGGGTCTGGACGATTGGGAAGTGCAATACGGGTTGTTCGGCGCAGCAGGACCGTATGCGCTGGCGGCGCAACGCTATCTGGACCGGTTCGGGCTGCAGCGCAGCGCCTTGGGCGGATACGCTGTCGCAAGCCGCCGCTGGGCGTCGCTCCATCCCCGTGCCATGCTGCGCGAGCCGCTGGACCTGGAGGGCTACATGCATTCGCGCTCCATCGTCGATCCCTTTTGCGTACTGGACTGTGCTTACCCGGTGAATGGCGCCGTCGCGGTCATCCTCACAACGGTGGCGCGCGCACCCGACCTGTCGAAGCCGCCGGTTTATGTGCATGCCTTTGCCCAAGGCCATGCCGGGCGGGGCAGCTTTCGCGGCAACGAGCCCGAGATCGAGGCGGGAGGCGCACTGGCCGCCGCCGCGCTGTGGCGAATGGCGGGAGTAGGCCCGTCCGACGTCCAGAGCGCCCAAATCTACGACGCCTTCTCCTATGTGGGGCTGCAGGCGCTGGAAGATTACGGCCTGTGTCCGCGCGGGCAGGCACCGGGCTTCGTGCACGACGGCCATACGTCGCCCGGCGGCCAACTTCCCGTGAACACGGGCGGCGGCCATCTGTCGGGCTTCTACCTGCAGGGCATGACGCCGGTGTCGGAGGCCGTCATCCAGGCGCGCGGCGAGGGCGGCGCGAGGCAGGTGCCCCGCAATGAACTCATGTTGGTCACCGGTAGCGGCGGGCGGCTGGACTATCACGCGGCGCTGCTGGTCAGCCCGCGGGCGGCGCTCTGAGAAACGCATGACGCCCCATTCCTCCTACACGCCCGAATTCCTGCGCTTTGTTGCAGCGGGCTCCCTGCGTTACGCACGCTGCAGTGCGTGCGGGCAAGTCTTGAGCTTCGCGCAACGACTGTGCAGCCAGCACCCACATGCTGCCCTGGAGTGGCTGCCGGCCAGCGGAAAGGCGCGCCTGCATTCTTTTGCGGTGTACCGCATTGCGTACGGCCCTGGACAAACTCCACCGTATACCGTCGCTGTCGTGGAACTGGAGGAGGGCCCGCGGCTCACCAGCGCCCTGACCGGCCCGGACCGCCTGCACCCCCGCATCGGCAGCGCGCTGACCGCCCGTTTCGAACCCTCGGGGCGGCTGGTGTTTTGTGCAGTCTCAGAGGCAGCGATGCTGAATCCTCCAAGCCATTCCGACTAACTTTTTCTATAGGAGACATAACCCATGGACCGACGTCAATTTACCGCCACGCTCTCCGGTTTGGCGCTCGCGCCTTTCATGGCGCACGCGCAGGACTACCCGACGAAGCCGATCCGCTTCATCGTGCCGTTTCCTCCCGGCGCCGGCAGCGATGCCATTTCCCGTCAGACGGGTGACCGGCTGGCCAAGGGCCTGGGACAACCCGTTGTGATCGAAAACCGCGCCGGGGCCGCCGGCAACATTGGCATGGAGTACGCGGCCCGGCAGGCACCCGACGGCTACACGATCGCGCTGATATCCACCAGCACCGCCATCCTGAACCCGATCACCTACCGCAACCTGGGCTACAAGCCTGAAAAGGATTTCGCCCCCATCGGCGTCATTGCGCGACAGCCTTACATCTTGGCAGTAAACCCGAACGTGCCCGCACGCACACTCCAGGAATTGGTTGCCCTGGCCAAGGCAAACCCCGGCAAGTTGAGCTTCGCTTCGCCGGGCAACGGTCACGCCACCCACCTCGGGGGCGAATTGATGAAGGAAATGGCAGGGATCGACATGATCCATGTGCCGTACCAGGGGTCGGGGCCGGCCACGACCGATCTCATTGGCGGTCAGACCACCATGATGTTCGTGCTGGCCAGCGACGGCACCCAGATCATCAAATCGGGCCGTCTGCGTGCAATTGCCACTGCCGCACCCACCCGCGCGGCACAGTTGCCTGAAGTGCCGACGTTCCAGGAGGCGGGGTTCCCCGACTTCGACCTCACCGCCTGGTTCGGCTTGGTGGGAGTGGCCGGCATGCCGCCAGCAACGGTGCAACGGTTGAACGTCGAACTCAACAAAGCGTTGGCCGACCCCACCATGCGCAAGTGGTTGGTGGACGGGAATCAGGAGCCGGTGGGTGGGTCCCCCGAAGATTTCAGCGCCTTGATGGCGAAGGAGCGGCGCCGGTGGGCGCCTGTGATAAAACGGGCAGGCATGGCGGGAACACTTTAGCCCACAGCCCCTGATGTACCCAGCGTCGGCTTCGCGACGGAGGGTGAGGCCGTACGCAACTTTGCCCAAACGCTCGGCAAGGAAGACGACGTAGTGCCTTTGGCGACCGGCAACACAGCTGCCGTGGTGCGTCTGCTGACGCCGGTCGTGCACCGGGTGGTTGCCAATCCGCTGCGAGTGCGAGCGATCGTGTGGCCAAGGTCAAGGCCGACAAGAAGATCGACGCCGCCACGCTCACGCGGCTTCACAGTTTGGCCGACTGCACCAGGCTCATCACGGCGTATTGGCTATTCGCCTGTTGCCGCCGACCGAAAACTGAGCCACTGGGGGCTCAGTTTTCGGTCGGCGGCAACAGTCAACGTAAAACAGTACTGCTGGCGGGCAGAACATCGGCTACTACTACGACAGGTCGACGCTGACCGTTTACGACAATGAGGCCGCTCCAAGCTATTCGATAGACCAGTTCGCGCTGCCGAACTGAGCACTCCGCACGTCTGGCTGAGCGATGGCTGTTCGCCGATGTGCATGGGTTGCTTGCAGTCAAGCTTCCGCAAGGATCCAGACGGATCTGGCCAACACAAGGCCTGCCTTCACACGGGGGCCTTTTTTTGGGCGCTGTCGTCTAGCTACCGACTGCAACCGGCAGAATAGAGGCTCAAGAACATTCAGGGCTTTGATGCGCTATGGGACTACCACTGAAGATACTTCCTGGCCTAGCTTATGCTGCTGACGTCAGCACTAGGCACGTGGCCATGCTGGGACGGATTGCATCAGAACCAGACTACGTTTCCTGTTGGCTGACCACCCTTATCAACAATTGGCAGATGCTTGGTGGCTTTGCTGACATTGACGTGCAGACCTTGCCACCTGGTGAGGAAACAGCTACAGGGTGCGATGCGATGATCATTCTGGAAGACGAACCTCCAGACAGATATTGCAGGGTTCTGCTGATTGAGGCAAAGCGAGTGAAACCGGGAATGGACAAGCATCAGGCAGGGGCTTCATCTGCCGCAAGGGCGCTGTTCATGCCGCCCACAAAACCCCCTTTTTCTCACTTCAGTGACCAACTAGCCCGCCAGTCCATCACTCGCATGGGAGTGGACGAATGGGTGATTTTTGAAATGTTTCAGCATTTCAAACCGACTGCCGAACCGGTCTTTGATGACTGTGGAAGCACTTTCGTTGAACACGATGCGGCTTTTGCCAAAGCCATGAAGATGGGTCCTAAAACCCTATGGAGATCCCACCACGTAGAAGAGATCGCCTCCGGTGCAACGATCAATGATGTTATCGAAGCGATGCTGAGGTGCGAGCAAGGTAAGCCCTTTAGAGCATCGGTTCTGCCCCATAAGGTACGGACACTGCGGAAGGCAGTTGGCTTGCGGCCAACCCCGCGAGACCGCACTACAGTGCCAGGATTCAAGAACCTTGCACAGCTGCTTGGCTTGCAGGCCGTTGCTCGAATATCTGGATCACATAGTTGGACAACGGCCAAGAGTTGCGTCGTTAATTCAGGCGCTTGTTGAAGAAGCCAGAACCCGATTTGCCTACTACTGACAACTTCCCCATGCAAAACCACCGACCTGCGAAGTCGATTTTTTTTTTGGCCAAATCTCGCTGTTAGAGGTTTTAGGAATTTGAGATACTGTTGACGTGAACACACTTCTTCGCCTTCTACTTTTGCTTGTGATGGCCGGGGCAGCTTCGGCACAAAGCGTTTCTGCAAACTACCAACCGATTGAGCAGATTCGCGATCCAACTTTGCGGCTTTTACAAGGTGACTGGCAGAGAAATCGCATTCTTGAGAACATGGCCGAACAGTTTTCACGGCGGTTTTCCCTGAGCCAATCGTTAAAGATAGGGCTCGGCGAGTGTGGATCACCCAATGCCTTTTATAGACCTGATGCAAAAATCATTGTCCTTTGCCTGGATCTGATAACTGATCTCGCGGCCCGTTTGTCACGGGACCCAAGTACCCGCAACCTAGATCGGGAATCGGTCCAAAACATTATTGCGGGGGCGCTGGTATTTATCGTCTTTCATGAGATGGGGCATGCCATCATCGACTTAGAAAGTATTCCAGTTCTAGGGCGAAATGAAGATGCTGCAGATGCGATCTCTACCTACCTAATTCTTCAAGAGCCAGGCCTGGCTGAGAGCGGTGTTGCCGGGGGGATCTTTTTCTTCAGCAAACCCACATCTGCGGTTCCCGGCTTTTTTAGCCAGAAGCACATGTCGGGAGAGCATGCGCTTAACCCGCAACGCGCCGTCAATCTCGCCTGCGCTGCATACGGTAAGGACCCGGCCCGATTTGTATGGGCAATGCGTGCCGCTCAAGTTTCGAATGAACGAGCTGGTAGGTGTGCTACGGAATACGCTCAGCTCGATCGCTCCGTTCGTGACCTTTTACGTAAAGTTATTCGATAACCTATCGTGGCGGATGGGCTGGTATGCGCCTAGCGCACACCGACTCGACAGCAGTAGGAATCCCGACCTCTTTAGGTCCGGGAGATGTCAACAGTGAGGAAAAACAAATGTCAGGCTTCGAGCATCTAGTCACAAAAACACAAGAGGCCGCTGCAGGGCACATTGGCTCTCTTTCTACGGGCGAGGCACTTGCCGCGGCGCTGGTGCTGAACCGGGCCGATTGGCTCAAGAAAATGGGCTACACCATTCCAGAGGCCCTTGATCGGATCGGCCCAGAGTGGGTGTCCATGCTCTCAAGAGCTGCTTCGTCGATCAGAAAAACTCAGGAAGCCATCAACGAGGCATCGCGGTCTTCAGCGGAGGAAGCGATTCTGGACAACTTGTCACCCACCTCGGATGAGGCCGTAAATGTCAACGGCAAGCTTGTAACGTATGGGAGTGCTCCAGGCTACCGCGATACCGACTTCACGCTTGATCTTTCGAGATACGGGTTAACGAAATCACACCGGGTTGAAATCAGGCTCGAAAAAGACGATTCGATTAGCCTGCTGGAGCACATGCTTGATATTCATCGCGTGGCATGGATGGATAAGGGACCTCTCGACGCGGCTGACGGCGAAAAGCGTCCGAAGTGGCTTGCTTGATCCGCCAGCACAGTTCGCCGGGCCCATGTGGCAATGGTGTGTAGAAAATCCCACATAGAGCTGTTTGTTTGACTCGGAAGTCGGGCGGTAGAATGTGACCTGGCGTCCACCGGCGCCAACCGCCCACGAGGTGAACTGGCTTCGGCCGGACGGTCGCATTCTTTTTCAATCTCGTATCCGCGCGAGGCAAGTGGGCTGTCTGTTGCGCTTCTGGAGCCGAGATGAGCACACCCATGACACTGACGAAAATCGCTGCGATGAAGCGCGAAGCCAAGCGACTGGCCAAGACTTCCGGCGTGACGCATGGGCAAGCCCTGGAGCATCTGGCCAGACAGGCTGGCTTCAGCAGCTGGTTTGAAGCGAATGAGTCACTCAAGCATGCAAAAATCCAGCAAGGCAAGGCGCTCCTGGACATCCCGATCGACCCTAAGCTGCGCCGCGGCTTTGACAACACCCCTCATGAGGATCGCAGCGACGCGGAAATTGCCAAGTGGTGGATGCGCCCCTTTGCGGTGACCCGGCCAGATGGGACGTTTGATGTTCGCTGTCTGTGTAGCGGGGCCTGGGACCGGAGCGTGTTTTGGGGCCTCGCAGCGGATCTCGACCAGGTGCAGGCGATTGCATCCCTAAAACTGGCTGAGTGGCAGTCCTTCATGAATACACCGATTGTCTTGATCGCCGGCGCCGATGAATTTCAAATGACCATCGAAGCATTGCGGCCGGGGTTTCCGAGACCTGTGTTGGCAACGCTCGACAGCCAGGCCGCCGCAAAGGCATGGGCGGACGATTGGAAAACACTCGCAGCTACCCAGCCCCAGAAGTCCGCCGCCAAAATCGCTGCCGCCCGCGCAATGTTACTGAGCTGGAGCGATGACCTGCCACATGCGCCCGATGAAAGTTGACGCACAAGGACGCCGCTTATCTGCACAACTGTGCCGCACAGATGCTTTAGCCATTGACCCAAAGGATAGGCGTTCCGTTCCGGCACATTTACGCTTCGCGCGCTCAGTGGTTGAATCCTCGGGCCTTCGGGGTATCCTCCCAGGAGCATGCCGAACACCATCCATAGAGCCAGCGACCACGTGCGGAAAAACTCGCGCCGCCGCTTGAACTTGGCAAAAGCGGGAGTGCTATTGCTGGTGGGTGGCGTTCTCGCGTTTTAATAAGATGAAAGGGATAAGATTTTGACAAGTCATAACGAAATGGTGAAAGAGCAGCTCTTGCACATGTTGTTCGGGACAATAATTTTTGTTGTCCTGGTCGCCATCGCAGTTGGCTTGGATCTGGCTGCGGCTGGTGTTTTGAAGCTTGGTGTGAGCGAATTCACGCACAAAGCCATTGAATACGCCGCCCATGGCATCCTTGTGCTGGATTTGGTACTATTTACCCTGTACTTAGTCAGATCCAGTGCGACCCTAGTCAAGGAGATGTTCAAATGAAGCAACCAATTCACGTGCGCCGCCTTATGCGGGACAGCATTCGAATGTACTTCGCACCTCTCACAGGCGCTATCAAGGGCATTCGAGCCGAGCTGCATCGTGCTGACCGCGAAGTGCAACGCCACCGAAATGCTGAATCTCAAGCCAAAAAAGAGACAGTTCGTCACGCTTGAGTTCAATACCAAACATATAGCCCTCAGTCCTCACGGATTGGGGGTTTTTTTTCATTGGGCGCCCGCTTTTCTACTTTCCCCTGAAATGGCCGTCTTTTTGGAGCGCCCCCCTGCTCTGCAACTCTCCAAAGTATCAACGCAACAATTTTGCTATCATCAACCTGTTTTAAAAACCGCCTGCGATGCGTAATTTCGCCGGAGATTGACCGTCAAGGTCAATCAATCACACCAACCCGGACGGGCGCCAGTGCCCTTCTGGGTCACTGCCCGTTCATCATTTGAAGGAACGGAAAATGTGTAAATCGAAACTGAAGCCGTCGGCGTTGCCCTCGCTTGCGCTTGTCCTGATTGCCGTCGCTGCATTTGTCGGCGGCATGATCCTCATGGTTGCTGGCCATCAAAACCAGGAGTTCACCATTGCCCTACTGGGTGCTTTGTCGCTTGGAGGAGGCGTCTTTTTCTGCCTGATGGCGCTGCTCTGGTGGCCGCGCAGGGGCGCCGCATGATGGCGTCGTTGCCGCGCGCGGCGTTGCTGTTCCTGGTGACCATGGGAATCCTTGCATGGTCGCCCGGCGGCCACGCGGAAACCTGCAAGGACGAATTTCGATACATCCTCAGCGTGCGTCCCAGCGATGACAGCGCAACCCTCGCGATGGACTCCGAGGGCCCGTTGCCAATGCGGCTTGTAGGTGGCGAAAAGGCGCTTGTACTATCGGTTGAACGTCTTGACGAAGACCGCGTCCTTGTCGAAGCTGCGTTCGTGACCGGAACCAACTTGGCTTCGTGGCGCGCAGAGATTCTGATGGATGCGGAACATCCGAAGCCATATAGTCGGGAGTTCCGACCCAGGCCGGATATGCCAGTGTTTGGGATTGCGTTAATTCCCATATGCATGGGTACGTAAACCACTGACCCGTTGCTACAAAAGCCGCCCCTCACCGGGCGGCTTTTTTTTTGCAATCCGAGGGATGTGATTACGGCTTCAGCGCCCGCCCGGTTTGTGCTTGAACGCCGTGCTCTTCATTGAGGAACGCCTGCATTTTTGCCAGCGCCTCAGGCGTGCCATCCAGCACCCATGTGGTAGACGAGCAACTTGGACAGATAGCCGCCGCGGCAAGACGCATGCCCGCCATTCCGCGAACATCCAGTGGCTCGATCTCGGCAATATCCGCCTCACAGTTATTGCATTTAACCGTCGCGGGGAACTGTGCCCTTGCGGCCAATTTTGCCTGTGCGGCTCGCTCCTCATGCGTTCCGCGAATCTTTGCCTGACCCATTCTTGCGCTCCTAGTTTGGCTGAGTGGCCAGTTTATGCCTAGTTTTAAGGCGCGACCGGTTGAACTCACGAATGATGATCAGCATCGACAATTTTTCCGGACTTGTGCCACAGTGGATCGTCCAACTTTCCTCTGAAATGGCCGTCTTTTTCGAGACCCCTGCCCTGCAACTCTCCAAAGTATCAGTGCATAAATTTTGCTATCATCAGCCTGTTTTAAATAGCCGCCCGCGATGCGTAATTTCGCCAAAGATTGACCGTCAAGGTCAATCAATCACACCAACCCGGACGGGCGCCAGTGCCCTTCTAGGGTACTGCCCGTTCATCTTTTGAAAGAACGGAAAATGAAAAGCATGCAATACGCTTGGAATTTGCTTGGCTTGTGGGTCAATCGCAAGATTGACTTTCAAACAGTCGGCATGGCAATGCGCAAACGACCCATGGCTGTTTGCGGGAAAGGCGGTGCGTACCACGTCGATCCGTTTGATCTTAATGTTCCAGTGGAAAAGGATCAATATAAATGGGGGAAATAAAACTTTCCGAGTACCTTTGCGGACTACGTCAAGCGACGACAGTTAATGAGCTTGAGGATGCCATTCAGGCGCCCTTCAAGCATTCTTTCCATGGACGCACTTGGGCAGCCATCTGTAAGGTGAGAATCGAAGCTGGCAACGCCATTTGCGCGAATCATCCGAATGGGAAGTTTGTGCCCCGGATGATTGGTAAAAAATTGGTAGTCGCTGGAGAATCTTACGGCGTTGGCCGTGGTGGAAACTCCACTGGAATTCGGTACACGTGGCACAGTGCTGGCGATTTCGCCAAATCCGTGTTGAAGCAGAACGGGTTCACAACCCGCGCAGCCTCAAGGATTTGGGATAGCTGGGCACAGTATCCTCATCGCTGTTTGTCTGTGGTGGAAGAAGCGCTGGCAGGAGGGTATCCCGACCCTGTTATGAATACACTGATTTTCAGCCATACAGGTTGTGGGCCTGTGAACATTAGCGTGGAACAAAATGACGCTGACAAGTTTGATAAACGTGCCACCCTAGCATGCAAATGCAGCGGCACCTTGTTTGATTGGGGTGGTGGATTCAGTGATGACTTCACCTTCATCAATTGGCGTTGTAACCGCTGCGCGGACGTTTTCACAGAGTATGTAACGCCTGAACGCATGCGGGAAATTCGCCAACCTCGATTGCCGATTGCCGCCTAGCGCGCACAAGCGTTAATCAAAATTCAAAAGGCCCAGCGCATCCACACGGATGTTCTGGGCATTTTCCTTTGCCTGTCAGTTTTTGGAACTTTCCTTCGTGAGTCTCCACAGGCCGCCTTAGTATCTGGCTCAGCTCACGGGTTCAAGTCCAGCCGGTCTTGTGACAGGTCCAGTTGACTGACATCGTTTCGGCATACCCAATTCAAGAGAGGCTTCTTCACGGCCTGCCGCTCAAAGCCTGCACTCGCGCGTTCGAAGGCATTATCGACATGGCGTGTGGCTTCAATCTTTGGCCAGTCATTGCGCAGCATCGAAGGTTCCGACCCGCGGAATGCGCTAGCCTGGCCTTGCGTGTTGATCACAAGAAACTGCAGGTCCACTGCATCCAGCATCTTTGCGATGGCGCCGCGTACGACAGGCGAGCAAGGATCGACAAGGGCGTGGTAGTGAGCGAAACCGTAGAACTCAAAAGTGAAATAGATGCCCTCAACGCAGTCCTTCCCGTACAGCGCATGACCGAACCGAAAACCGCTGGCGCCGTTGGGAAGAGGTCCATCCAGCTTTAAAGCGAATACACCGCTTTGCTTGCCGCCTTCCTCGATCACACCCAAACCCAGCGCCGGCGGCCCGGCCAGCAGCAATTCCTGAACAAACGCTCCGTTGAGCGTGAGTCGTGGCAACGGTCCAGCTGGCGAAAGTTCCGGCCCTGGCTGCCGAATCCGAGCCACCAATTCTTGATAGCGTGGACCTAACTCGTGAGCGACGCGCGATATGGTATCCCAGCCTACCATGGGATCGTCCAGCTCGCCACGCTCAAAAGCGCGTGCCAGATCAGCGCCCAGCTGACTCAGTTTCAGCCCTTTAGCCAGTTTGTCCGGGTCTTCGATCAGAAAACTTCCTCCCCTCAATTCTTGCAATTCAGTGAGGGAAAGCTGAATGAGCTGGCCAACGGTTGCCGCGATTGGAGAGGAAGCCCTGCGTTGCTGTTCCGCTGTTGAGGTCGCGCCTTTGGTGGGCTGTTTGGACTGACGCTGAGGTTTTCGCATGGAAATCTTTTAGAGACGCATGCCAGAAATTGGCCCTGGCGTTGAAGCCTTGCACCGGAGCACACGTTCAAGTCTAAAGGATGTCTCGGCGCCGGCGACAGGCCAAACCGGTGCTATCGAACTTTCCTCTGAAATAGCCGTAATTTTGGAGAGCCCCCTGCCCTGCAACTTTCCAAAGTATCAACGCAACAATTTTGCTATTATTAGCATGTTTTAAAAAACCGCCCGCGATGCGTAATTTCGCCGAAGATTGACCGTCAACGTCTTCAATCACACTAACCCGGACGGGCCAGCGCCCTCTAGGTCACTGCCCGTTCATCTTTGAAAGAACGGAAAATGGTACAGATTCAAAACAAACCATTTCAGTCTGAAGACGATGTAATCGCTTTTACTGACACTTGGGATCAGAAGGACGTGACGGCGTTGCCAGTTGACCTAATCAAGCATTTCCCAGAATTGCTGGATGGTCCACGGTTTGTCGAAACCGTTTCATTGGATTGCAGGGGCCCAGTATTTGGAGAGGAAGTGTCAACCAGCGACACCAACTCGCTTGCAATTTCGCAGGATGGTTTTCAGCTCATGGCAGTTGATCAGTCAGGCATTGCGCTTGTGCGCCGAATCGCTGTTTTCGGATATGAAGGTGTTGATGTTTCAACCTACTCCACAATGCCAATTTTGGATGCTAAAAACCTTCGTCTGACCTATTTGGCCGAGACTTCAATCGAGAATTTGCCTCCCGCAATGCGGATGTGATTGTCAAAAGCCCAAAGCCCTCAGTTTTTGGGGGCTTTTTCTTTGCCTGTCGGTTTTCCAACTTTCCTTGATGTCGAGCATTGGTGCCGTTTATGATCGAAAAAGAGGCCCGACGATTCTCTCTCTGCAATTCGCTCCCAGCGTCGAATTCCAGAGGTACAAATGACAGAAGAGAAACGCGCCCTACGGCTCAATGCAGGGCAATTCACCAGGCTAATCAAGATCACCCGTGTCACATCGCGCTATGCCGAACGCGATGTTTTGGTACTGATTCTTGGCCACCACTGCGGGCTGCGAGTCACTGAGATTTCCAGAATCACCGTGGCTGATGTCATGCAGGCATCGGGCAAGCTGCGCCAGGAAGTGAGCTTGCGCGAGGCCGTTACCAAGGGTTGTCGCCAGCGCTGCACCTACCTATCCAGCCGGGGACTGATCGACGCCCTGGAGGGCTATTTGGCCTACCGGCTGGCCCATGGCATAGGAACTGAGTTGGACGGTGCCAGGTACCGCGGCCTGCTGCCGCACCAGCCGCTCATTTACTCTGGTCGCGGGACGGCACTGAGCCAAAACACCAAGCGCCGCACGCTGGAGAGTGGTGAGAGGCGCGACTACAAGGCGTGTGACAGCCTTCAATCCCATGTCACCACGCTCTACAAGCGGGCGGGCATCAAGGGCTCCAGCCACAGCGGCCGGCGTGGATTTGCGGGCAAGGTGCTGGCCGCTACAGGCGACATGGACACCGTAGCCGTCCTTCTGGGCCACAGCTCTATCGACTGTTCGCAGCGCTACGTGGACGTTGATCCGGCAACTTTGGAGGATATGTATGCAAATGCGTTGTAGCCTATAGAATGGTGCACATGAACACCAACGGACAACGACTTAGAAAGCTTATTGAGGGCGCTGGACTTACGCAAGAGAAGTCGCTGGAGTTATTCAACAATGCCCGGCCCAAACTTTTCGATGCTTACTCTCTCAGCGCTTGGAAGGCGTTTCTTGCCGAGGCAGAGAGCGCACGCTGGAGGCCATTCGGCGACAAGCTCATGGAGCGAGCAGAAAAGATTTTCACACCGATGCAAAATAGTGGTTGATATGGTGCACAAGTGCACCTATACTTAAACCAAGCAAACGAACATTTGATGGAAAGAAAGATGATCACGAAATTCAAAATTCTGGCGCTGATAGGCCTTTCGGCCCTATCAGTGATCGCCCAAGCCCAAGGCGCCGCCTGGACGGCCAATGCACAGGACAAGACACTCTCCGCATTGGTGGAGCGCTGGGCTCAATCTGAAGGACGGCATGCCAAGTGGGAGGCCGCCGCAGACTTCCCCATCGTGGATGCTGAAGGTCTCAATCATGCAGCTAAGTTATCCAACGCAAGCTCAATGACCAACGCGGTGGAACGGCTGCTCAATCAGCTGAGCACCGTCGCCAGCCGCAAAGATGGCACGCCAGGGCCGAAGGACATCGGGTACTTCGCCTGCTCATTCGCAACGGGTAATGTAGCGGTCGTGATCCGTTCGCTTGGGCAACCGGACTGCTCAAAATCACTTCAAGATCAGAGGGTGGTGATCAAAGATACCACGCACTCTGGATCGGCGGGAGTTGTGTTGACTCGGTTGGGGCAATCGTGCACGTTGACCGAATACAAGTCGCAAAAGGAGAACCCCAACGCAATGGCTGTGCCGGTCGTAGAGAACAGCCAGTTCCCGTGCGATGCACAAGGAAGGTTGAATGTGGCTCAGTCGAATCGACGTGAGTGGATGGATGGCTTGGAAGTCAAGCTCACAAAGCTCTTAAAGTCTGATTGATATCGGAAGCCAACGTGGGCCAGATCACGCTTCTTAATTCCAAAGGTCGGGTGTTTCGCGGATGGATTGGTCTATCGGGCAGTTCGCGACAACGTCGCCTCCAGGTGCGTAAGTTCCAGCGCGCAGGTTACAGCGTTCGATTCAACACTAAGTAAAAGAAACCGGTTATGTCCACACTTGATCTCAATGCAGCTCTGAAACTTGCGTCCGATCCGGCTCACCAATTCCAAATTGGCGAGTTGGCAGCCGCGTTGTTGCTAGCCTGCGATGCGCTCACAACAATCTCCAGTGGACGTAATATTCTTGGATCACAGTCCAAACAAACAGCCATTGACGCTCTGGCTGCAGTTGCAGAGTTGCAGGGAACTGATCGTGACCGACTGCGTAATTTGGCCGATCAATTTTTCAATTTTCGCACCAATGGTGATGTGACCAGGCCGTTTCTTGATGTGCAACGCTGATCTATCCGTTATGGCTGTAACGCTACGCCCATACGTGTCCGTCGATTTGGTCCAGGTAACGCCGATGCTGCGTGCCATTTGGCCCGGACGTGCTGACGCCATTGTTGAGTCAATGCGTACCTATGCCACATCCCCCGGCACTGAGCAGATGCACCTGGTAGTGATCGGTGAGCTGGTTGTGGGTATCACCGGCTACTACCGCTATGCCGGTAGTGACTCGTGGATTGGCTTGTGCTGGCACGGTATTGATCCAGCGTATCGTGGTTGTGGTTTTGGAGCCGAAGCGCTGAGGCTTGTGGCGGAGTTGGCTTTGATTGCGCACCCAAAAGCACGTTACCTCGTGGAGCTGGTCCCCAGTGATCGCCCTGAGTTAGCGGCGTATTTCGAGAGTCAGGGTTTCCGCCCGACAGGTCAAACAGCGACGTTTGACTGGTTGCCTGCCGGTCCAACCTGGCACGTATACAAGGCCCCGTTACGTCGCTGGAAGATTGAGCGTGGTGGCGTCCCCCAGGTTCTACCTGTCCGAACTGAGCACGAAGACGGTTGGCGCGAGCTGTGGGAACTATATTGCGATGGTGCCGTGGATTCGGCCATCACGAATGCCACATGGCAGCGCATGCTGAACCCGCAATCTTCGGTCAGTGGCATTGTTGCGACTTTGGCCGGTGAAGTTGTTGGCTTCACCACTTTTATCGAACACGACTGCACCTGGGAACTCGGGACGGTGTGTTACGTGGAAGACTTGTTTGTATCCAAGTCATATCGCGGTCGGAAGCTGGCCGTTGGCATCGCCATGGCCAAACACCTGATTGGTCGTCTGGATGCCGGTGAGTGGTCCCGGCTTTATGGCATCACAAGCGTACGCAACGATGTGGCCCAGAACCTGTACAACCAATTCGCTGTTGGACACGACTACAAGCGGTATGTCATAAAACCAACGGCGATGGCCAGCTAAAGGGAAAACGAAATGAGCAACATCGAAGAGCGCCGGCAGTTGATCCGGGCTTTCTACGCCCAGCATGGTGTCGCGGCAGGTGAAAACCCATCGAACGACCTGATCGAGGCGGCGCACCAACATGCCGAGCAGGCTCTCGCGCTGTCTGCGTTGAAGTACATCGCACAAGCTGTCGGCTGCACGACCAGCGTGGAGCGTGGGGACGATGGCGAAGACATGGTCGTCATCAGCCGCAATCCCGTCAGTGCGTGAGTCAAAACAGAGGAAACCAACAAATGTCAGAAAGAGAACGTCACATTGAGGCACTTTCCCCCGACTGTGAGAATTATTTATCAAAGAACGATTTGTACTCAATTGCTGACCATAAGGATGAAGCCGACCCGGCTGACATCTTCACCATAGAAGGTGATTTGGTCGCAACTCAGATTCCGCGTGACATTTCGCCCTTTTACCTGATGCGCCTTGTCGAACATGGCTGCGAACAGTACGCTAAAGGGATTGCTGCGGCCAAGTCAATGGCACCGCCAGGAACGCCGCAGCATGGTATCTATACCAAAGTTAAAAGCAGTGTCGGATGAGGCGGTAAAAATTAGAAAACCCTGGCCCACTCGTAGAACGCAACACATCGCATGTGCACGACCTTACAAATTCTGAAGATCAATCCGATCAAGTCGGGGATAGCAAAAGCAACCCAAAAGCCTTACGAGTGGCACACGGCAGAATGCGTTTTGCTTGATGACGCGGGTAGCGTATCCAGCGTTGGCCGACTGGTCTTTCCGAGGGCGCTGCGGGAAACGCTCGGTGGGGTGCCGCCGTTAGGAACCTACCGGGCGGTGATTGGGCTGGCAGGTTTGACTGGCGAACGGACTGGTGAAATCGCTCCCCAAATTATCGACCTTGTGCCAATTGCCGTTTGAAGAAAATCAATGGTCACCATCCACGTCCCTGTTTTTGACGATGCCGCTGAAGTGAAGGCACCACCATGTGCATGGACAATTCGCGTGGAGGTGGCCGCAGTTCAAGCACACGCCTTTGCCTGCCAAACTAAAGACGGCTGTTACGTGTCAGCTCATACCAAGCTGGCGGGATGGGACAAACGCGTCGTGCTTTCCAGGGAGAGCCTGGCTCGCGATTTTCGCACCGCAATTGATGCAGTCATGCGAAAGCGCCATGGTGACTCGGTTGAACTGATTCTGGAGCCATCGAGTAAGCGAAAGAATGGAGCAACAGATGACGTTATCGTTTTGGCCAGGATTCGAGAGCACAATTTCTTGCCAAACAAAGCGCCATCAATCTAATTGCAGGAAAGATGCCATTCTGCGTCAGCATGGAAGCATCGACCATGGCGAACTTCAAAACCTTCGACGAAGCCTGTGAGTAAGTGGGCTTCATGCTGGGTAACATCCCTACAATGAGTATGGGCACAGTGAAAAAGTACGAAGCGGACTTTTCCGTCCACGACTGATCGCTTGTCCCCAACAAAACCATCGCCCTCACTGCGTCACGGCAGCTGACGTTTTTTGCTCGCGTCGCAAATTTTGCTTTCAAGAAGCGGTGTGCTAATATTTCGGCATCTTCACAGATAGGTTGCGTCCCTTTTTGACGCCAGTGCCTTCTCACCCAAGGCAATTCCTTCCCGCAAGGGAATTTTCTAGAGGAAACTCTATGGTTCAACTTCAGCTTTCAAGCGCCCTGGACAAGGGGCGCAAGCACGACCACAAGGTTGTGTGTTTTCAGAGGACCTCCGTTGGCCGCTACGTGGGCACGATGCAGAGAACAGAAGACGGCTATATGGGCCATCTGCTGTCTCCGAAACACCCTCTCCTGCCAGCGCCGAATGACGGGCGACTGGGGTTCCTTCACAGCAACCATGACGAAGCCTACGAAGTCCTGGCGATGCATGTTGCGAAAGCAGCATGGAACGGCTCGCTGGGATTTGAGGCCACGTGTCTCGACAACTGCTCGCGGGCTACGCAAGACAGTTTCGTTCAATGGCTGATTGGCCAGATCTGCGAGGCCCGTGCAAGCAGCACTATCGCCCCGTCAACCGATGGGGCTCTTCGCCGCGAGGCGGCCAGGCGTATCAAAGCCGGCGTGGAGCAAGAACGTGTCGACCTGATTGCCAGGCAATTCATGGGCTCACACAAAGCGCCAGCGAGGCAGCAATGAGCAACGCACACATCATGGTTTCACTGCCAGCTGAGTTCCATCCGGCGCCTGTGGATATGGCGGAATTTCGGGCCGAACGGTTCGAGAAGATCCTCAAAGCTTACATGCTGGCCAAGGGGAACTCGTGGCAGGATGGAACTGGGCAAAGCTGGTTGGCAGACATGCTGGCCGATGCCCTTCACTGGGCCGACGTTAACGGTGTGAATGCATCATTCGTTCTTAAAATGGCTCAATCTCACTTCGAGAGTGAGAAGCTTGAAGATGTGAGGCAAAAGATGGTGCGACCTTCGCATCAACAAGCAACCCCACATCACTGAGTGTGCAATTTGCCGGCGTGACGTCGGTTCAGAGAAAGATAGAACATGAAGCTGAGCACAGCTTTTTCCGTAATGACCCAGGGTGATTTCACTCCACCATTACCAGCGCTTCCTTCCGCGTCCCCGAAGCACCTGACGGCAGGGCTCCGGCAAGCGGACGGCAGTATTGCAGTGTTTGCGACTCTCAATATCGAGAGCTGTACCCTGTCCTCGGAGCGCAGGAACAGCATCCTGCGCACTTTTCAAGTCATGGCAAGCGGTGTTGGCGATCCCAATTTCGACAATGTCGTGATCCAGGAGAGGAATGATGATCCAGCGGTGATCACTGAAG
>Ga0307932_1000438_pt1 | contig 17371 bp, 11 predicted proteins | sample OrgLakmetageno48_FD_201843 | JGI IMG/M metagenome (GOLD analysis project Ga0307932, IMG submission 201843) | Saline water microbial communities from Organic Lake, Antarctica - #48 | ecosystem: Environmental > Aquatic > Non-marine Saline and Alkaline > Saline | place: Antarctica: Organic Lake...
CCAGTGTTCATCACTGAGCATGAATCGGGGCATGGCAAACTCGTTTTATTGGTGGTGTCGGAACCTCAATATTACGAGTTTGCCTATTTTATTCAATGCCTTATACGAAAACGTCAACAGTCCCTAACACCGTAACGATTAACATTGCAGACGATGTTCCGATTGCAACAGACGATACCAACAGCATCACCGAGGATACGGCCTCCGTTACCGGAAACGTGATTGGCGGCAATAACGCCTCTGCCAACGACGTAGCCGATGAGGTCGGTGCCGATAGCGCCAGCGTTACCGGCATTGCCAGCACCAACGAACCCGGCAACACAGCCACGAATTCCATCGGTAATTTGGTGATCGAAGGCGAGTTCGGCACCCTGACCATTAACTCCGACGGCACTTACAGCTATGATCTGGATAACACCAACCTGACCGTGCAGGAGTTAACAGACACAGAAAGCCTCACTGAATCTTTCACTTACACCCTGAAAGACGGTGACGGTGATACGGCAACCGCCGATCTGGACATTACCATCAACGGCGCCAACGACGGCGTCACTGTAACGGTTCCCGTAGACAATACCGCCAACACGGCTGATGGTGATACTGCCGATCAGGTAGTGTTTGAAAGCGGTTTGGCAAGCGGCTCTAGCCCGAATGTGGCAGACACTCAGGTTGACTCCAGCTTCACCCTGAAAGCGCTGGATGGCGTGGACGCAACCGAAGCCGTCACCGTGAGCTACACCGATGCCAGCGGCAATGCAGCCGACTTGGTGTTAAGCCAATCTGATTTGGAAAACCTGGGCGCAGCCAATCAAACCGTGACCACGGAATACGGTGATCTGGTGTTAAACGGCTACGCCAAGGCGGTAGACGGCACTGTTACCGTCGACTACGAGTACACCCTGAACACTGCGCCGACTGTGAATGCCACAGACGCCAGTGAAGCCTTTGGCATTACTGTTAAAGGCAGAAACGGCGACTCGGATAACCAAAATCTGAATATCAAGATCGTAGACGATGCCCCTACTATTGAAAGCACGGGTGCTGCGTTGGCAGATGTTCAGGTAAGCGAGACAACGCTAGGTACGGCGGCGTCCAGCGACTTCTCTGGCGCATTCAGCGAAGCCTTTGGTGCTGATGGCGGTACGGTTGCGTACGAACTTGCCGTGAACAGTGCCACCTCCGGGTTAACCGACACCGCCAGTGGCCAAGCCATTAACTTGGTTGATAACAATGGCGTGATAGAGGGCCACACAGCAATCGGAAATGGCCTTGCCTTTACTGTGGCAGTCGACGCCAGCGGCAATGTGAGTTTGGAGCAATATCGTGCCGTACAGCACAGCGACACCGGCACCTCAAGCGATGTGGTGCGTATCGCTAACGGTGCACTAAGCCTGAAAGCTACGGTTACAGATGGCGACGTTGATACCGATAGCGCCAGCGTTGCGATAGGCGACCGGTTTGCTTTTCAGGACGATGGCCCAGTGGCCAAAGACGACTCCGCGACAATCGATGAAGGTGGCGCGACACCAGCAACGGGCAGTGTTGTTGCCAACGACACTCTGGGTGGCGATGGCGCCAGCGTTACAGGCATTAGCAGCATTAACGCACCCGGCAACACCACAAGCGATAACAGCGGTGTGCTCACCCTTGACGGTGAATACGGCACGTTAACCATCAACCCTGATGGCACGTACAGCTACGCTCTGGATAACAGCAACGCCAACGTAAACGCCCTCAAAGACGGAGAAACATTGCCGGAGAACTTCACCTACACCCTCACCGACGGTGATGGGGACAAGGCCACGGCAAACCTGACCATTACCATCAATGGCAACAACGATGGTGCGCCGGCCATCACCGCTGCGGATGGCAATGGCACGGATAACCCCGGTGACATTACCACCCAGGGCGATCTCACCGTTCAGGAAGGCGGTCTGGTGGACGGCAGTGGTACGCATACCGGCACCGGAAGTATTGATATTGCGTCCGCCGATGGCCTGGCAAGCATAACGATAGGTGGTAAAGCCGTCAGCCTGAGCGACCTGCAAGCGCTGGATACAGGTACCCCGAGCGGCCACATCATCATCAGCACGGATGAAGGCCAGCTGACGCTGACAGATTTTAATGTCACCTCCAGCGTGGGTGGCATCCCAACAGCGGGCGAGCTGAAATACAGCTACGAACTCACAGACGTTCAGAACACCTCCGCAGATCCGAATGATGCAAATGTGGGGCGCAACAGCAATGACACCATCGCGCTTGAGGTCACCGATGCTGGTGGCATCACTGATCAAAGTGATCTGACCATCAATATTGTTGATGATACCCCAAAGGCCAGCGCCGATACCGGCACGGTGACTGAAGGAGCCACCTTAACGGTGAGCGCCAACGACGGCGTATTGAGTAATGACAATTCAGGCGCAGACGGCTGGGATACAAGCGGCGGTGTGGTTGGCGTGTTTGCTGGCAACGGATCTGGCGCTACGGATAACTCTGCAACCCTTGGGCAAGTCGTCATTGGCACCTACGGTGATCTCACGTTGAATGCGGACGGCAGCTATAGCTACCAAGCCAGCCCAAATTCAGTCACAGCCCATGCCCAGGATGTATTCACTTATACGGTCAAAGACGGCGATGGCGATTTAATCGAAACCACGCTGACGATTGACGTAAGCGATGTGTCCGGCGCGCCGCAAACCACCACAGCCACGGTGGATGAAGCCGGTCTTGTTGGTGGTACCGATGCGGGTAGCGAGAGCCACAAGATTACTGGAGGCCAGCTTACGCTGGATAACGGTTGGACAGTCAATGGCGCCCAAAACGGCACAACTACTAATGGTTTGTGGAGCGTTGCCGCTGACGGCACATTCAGCTATGAATTGACCGGCGCGACCACCGAAGGCACGGGTGATATTAATAGCTTCGACTATGAAGTAGTAGACCAGTACGGTAATACTGTTACCAACACCGTCACCGTCGACATTACCGATGACACCCCCGAGGTTGTTCTTGCCGGCACCGCCCCCGGCAGCCTGACCATCGATGAAAGTGATTTTTCAGGCGGCAGTGTTAGCAGCACCAATGCCAATTTTGTGAACAACGTGTTTGATATAAAACATGGCGCCGATGGCGCTGCCAGTACCGATGGCGTGGTATACAGCTTGGAAATTGCACCGGGTAACCCGGCCAGCGGTGTAACAGACACCGCTACAGGCACAGATGTTTACCTGTTTAAAGATGGCGATGACGTTGTTGGTCGCGTTGGCAACAGCGGCATCGGCGATATTGCATTCCGTATTGAAGTTGATCCTGCTTCGGGCGCTGCAACGCTCACCCAACACAGCCCGCTGAAGCATCCCGATAGCGCAAACCCCGACGACGCACTCAGCCTAGGCGGCAGCTCTGTGAAGCTTAAAGCCACCGCCACAGATGGCGACGGCGATACTGACAGCGCAAGCGAAGATGTGGGCGGGCAGTTCACCTTCAAGGACGACGGCCCGTCAATTACCTCATCACCCGCCGGTGGGCTTGTTGATGAAGCCTATCTGGTGCGGGGCAGCGAGGGTGAAGACACCACCAAAACCAAGGTATCCAATAGCCTGAATGTGGACTTTGGAACTGATGGCGCTGGCGATGTACAATTCACCGGGGGAGCGACTGATTCAACTACGGCCAGCTTGGCATCAATGGGGCTGAAATCTGCCGGCAAAGCGCTGGAGTATTCAGTCAGCGCCGATGGCCACACACTGATAACTTATAAGGCAGGTGAAAGTACTAACGAACCTGTCTTTACCGTTGAGATCACTGATCCCACCGGCACACCTGGCTATGACTTCACCCTAAACCAAGCCATTGACCACATAAACGAGTTCGGCGATTCCGTCAGCGGGTTGGATCTCGAGTTCGGTAAGCTTCTGGTAACGGATGGCGATGGTGACAGCGTAAATACCGACTTCATCGTTACGGTCATGGACGATGCGCCGGACCCGGCTCAGCCACAAACCGAAACTGTGGATGAAGACAGTAGCACTATTTTTCAAACCAATGCCGACGCGAATCAGTCAAATATCAGCCTCGGTGATGACACAGGTGACACTGTAGCTCCAAGCAATGGCACCGTCACAGTTAACACCGACGGCACCCTTACCTATGAACCAAATCCCAACTACAGCGGCAGCGATACCTTTACCTACACCACTGTCACAGACAACGGAGAAAAAACCTACACGGTAAACGTCACCGTAGACCCGGTTGCCGACGCGCCAGATATGGATGGCACAGGGGTATCCACCGGTGGTGGTGTAACGTTAAGTGATATCAGCACCAAGGAAGATACCGTTGTGTCTTTGGGCTTGCGTGCGCCGATTATCATCGACGATGCCACAGGCACAGGCAATAACGCAGAGGCCGAACGCCTGGGTGAAATCACCCTTACGCTTAGCGGTGGCGACCATGTTAAAAGTGTAAAACTGAGTGCGCTTGCGATAGATTTCGATTTTACCGCCAATGGCCTGGTAAGTATTTGGCTAACCGACATAGACCACCCTACAGATTTAACCAAACCCGCCGGTGCCTTAGAAATGACTAAAGCCCAGTACCAAGGGTTGCAGCTGACGCCTGCTGAGCATCGCAGCGAAAATATCGACATCAGCATTAAGGCCTCCAGCTATGAAGTCGATAGCGCGGGCAACATTGCTACAGTCGATGGTACGCAAGTGCCTTCTGCAGAGTCTGAGGCCAGCGTAAAAGTTTACGTTGAGGCCGTGACTGATGATGCTGAGTTGATCTTTGATACCAGCAAAACAAGCGGTATTAACGATGTGGTTGGTGTTAGCTACACCGGTAACACCCAAGCCAGTGTCACCATCAATGAAGATGCGCGTTTTAAACTGAATGATATTCTCACAACTAGCTTTGAGGATTTAGACGGCTCCGAAATGCGCTCGATCGCCATTAAAAACACCACAGGCCAAACCATTATGGTCGATGGCAGTGCGCTTGCTGCTGGTGCAACGCGCGAAATTGATGCCAAAGCCGGCAATGCCGGGCAAATTGGCGGTGTCGATAGCTTTCCTGATATCACTATTGGCGGCACCAAAGACTTTAGCGGTGATTTGCAGGGCATAAAAGTTACCATCAATGCTCAGGATAAAGACGATGATGGCTTTAACACCTCTAACGAGGGCAACACCGTTGACGGTATTGCAGAGGCCAACACGACTAACAACAGTATTGACCTTGACTTGTTTGTAAACCCGATAGCAGGTGATGTTTCTGCCGATGGTCCAGCGATCTCAACGGAAGAAGACACCGCTGTTGCCTTTATGAAAAACATCACAGTGACTGATAACGCTGTTGGCAGCAGTAACGAGGTGATTACTGCGGTGGCTTTCGAGTTACCAGCAGGTTGGCAGCTTACAGGCCAGCCCACAGCTGGCAGCGTGGGTGATGCGGTTTGGGCGGTAAGCGGTAATGGCAGCAATGCCAGCCCTTACACTATTACCTTTACCGACGGCACAGAAACCAACCGCGAAGCAGCCCTTGAACAGTTTGAAGTGACGCCGGCGCCGCACAGCAGCGCAGACCAGGATATTAGCGTTACGGTGACCACCGAAGACGGCAATACGGTGAATAACACCACGGTTACCAGCAGCCCTGTCGATACGGTGCTTGATATCTCTGTGGAGGTTACTCCTGTGGCTGAACGCACGGACAGCGATACTGATGGGGCCAATGGCGCTGATGTCACCATGACCCCCGGGTACAGCTACAACACCCCAGACGAGGAAGGTGAGTGGTTCAAACTGGGTGTGGAAGACAGCTTTAATCTTGAAGCTAACTGGAACAACGAAGACAGCACGACCGAGCTGACCTTCGCCCGTTTAACGCCTGAGCTGATTGCCGGTGATGGCAGCATTGACGACGCCGTAGGCTCTAGTTTTAAGTATTCTGATGGTAGCCAATGGGTAGAAGAAATCTTTGGCGGTGATGCCATCGATGTACCCGTGGAGTATCTGGATACTTTGGAATTCAAAGCCGCCGATAACTTCTCCGGCGCTTTTGAAATCAAAGTAGAAGCTTATACCCGCGATTACGATGAAGACGATATTACGAATCTTGGGGAAACCTCCATTGGCCAGCTTAACCAGGCAGAGCTTGATGACCTAACGTATGTTGAAGCCGTTAGCGGTAACGCAACGCTTGAAAATGTGCTTATCAAACCGGTGGCAGATGCCGTTACAACAACTGTAACGGCCAATGTCAAAGGCAATGAAGATGAACAGATGCCACTGTCGATAAGACCAAGAAGCTCTGACCCGTCGGAAACCTTTAATGTCACCGTCAGCAGTATTCCTGAGGGTGCCACCATTACCTACGATGGGCAGGTGATTACCGAGACCACCATTGGCATACCGGGCATTGAAGTGACGTCACCTGCCAACCTAGGGGATGATTGGTCAATTGAATTTACCGATTTTGACTCTGCAAAAGGCAACAACATGAGCCTGGCTGCGCCCGCAGACAGTAATGAGACATTTACGTTAGATGTCTCTACTGTCTCGGTTGATAAGCTGGTTATTCCTGACGACACCGATAGCCCTTATATTAGTGAGTCGGCCCTACAAAGCTTGCAAATCAGAGTGTCACCAAAAGGCGTGGCCGATGAAGCCGATATTGAGACAGTTGATGTTGCCAACCAAAGCTTTACCGAGGGATCAGTGGAGCTCAATGGTGGCATTGAACTGACCGACTTGATCAGCAAGGCTGAATTAATAGATGACGACGGCTCAGAAAAACTCACGTTCAGAATAGATGGCTTGCCTGGAGGTTTTGGCCTAGAGATGGGCACGGTAACGGTGGATGGCACCTGGTCGCTAACAGAGGCCCAGCTAGCCGCCGCCACTATAACAACACCGAATAATTTCAGTGGCGAAATTGATTTTGATCTCACCTCGGTGACAACAGAAAACGACGGCGATTCGTTGTCCAAAACACAGAAGATTTCCATAAAGGTTGCTCCAACCCCGGAGGCCACCATTAACCTTACCGATACGGTTAGAGAAGATACCAGCGGCAACCTAAGCTTTGCTATTGCGCATCAAAATGGCGACACCGATGAGCGCCTTGACGAGGTGTGGATCAAAGCCGATGATGCTGATAACCTGGCAAACATGAGCCTGACCTTTGGGCAAACTGGAGTAAGCCTCGCGGATGCAGCAGCCGATACGGCTGAGAGCGACATTACTTTAGATGATGGCTGGTACAAACTAAGCGGAACGGCTATTGATAATATCTACGCCCAAGGCAGCTTAAACTGGGCCGGTAACGAAAGTTTTGATGTGCGCTATGTGATAACCGATCCTGCGCAGTATCCGATAGACACGCCCAACCCAAGCCTTGAAGTTAGTCAAGGGGTTGATGATCGCTATGAAGTCACGGTTACACCGGTTACCGATGCACCCGGGCTTGCTATCACCTCAAACAGCAATATTTCACTCACAGAGGTGGGCACTGTTGATGTTGAGTTGAACATCAGCAATCAAGGCGAGGATTACGACGGCAGCGAAACCTTAACCCGTATTGTGCTGGGAGGCGTGCCTGATGGCGTGACTGTGCAAGGCGCAGAGCATCTGGGTGATGGCGCCTGGATGCTTGCCCCGGACACTACGTTTAGTGGCGAGTTGTCACCCACAATAACGTTGGAGGTAGGCGGGGCTGCGTCGGGCCTGACGGGCGCAGTGGGCAATGGTCTTATCAGCGTTACGGTGGTAACCGAAGACAATGGCAACGGCGATAATCTGGAAGCCAGTGAAGATATAAGCTTGAGCACCACCTTCGCATTCAGCCCAAGCGATGAGCCTGCAGACATTGAATCCTGGGAGCAGAACACCGCCTTTGGGCCAACAGAAGACACCGCCTTTGCTTTAAGCGACGCCATCAATAGCCAAATTGAAGATGGTGTGCCTAATAACAACTTCACCATTACCTTAAAAGATTTGCCTGCCGGCGTCTCAGTCACCGGTATGAGCAAAAATATTATCCATGGTGAAACCGTTTGGACGGCATCTGGCACAGGCGGCAATGCCGATCTGCAAGCAATACTTAACGATATTACAGTGAAACCACCTGAAAACTGGAATAGTAATAAAGGTGACTTTACCTACGATGCTAGCGTCACAACCTATTTGCCGAGTGGTGTGCGGTTTGACGAAACCGCCAACGTTAACCAGCAGGTAGAACCTGTCACCGACGATGCTGGCATCACCATAGCTGCAAATGGCGATGAAGGCACCACGGTCGATATGAGCATTGATATTACCAATGCTGCCGACGACACGAACTGGACATTGGTGGACAGCAAGCTTTATTTAACCATGAATGAGCCAGCCGATATGGTAGGTGGCCAGTTGCAAGATGTATCCGGCGCACCAATAAGTGAAACCGCTGTGACCGGTGTGCCCGGGTTAACAGATGGTGATTACTACGTGATTAACGTGGCGAATAACACTACCCAGGTTAACCTTAAGTATCAGCCTAAAGATAATGTTGTCAGTGGTGATGTAGGTATTACTGCCACCGTTGTTGGTGAAGAAGCCGATGCCACCTCAACCATTACCACCACGCAAAACAGCGTGATAAAAGTGAAGCCGGTAAATAGTGGCTATGACTTTAGCGTGGCAAATGCAACCGGCAGTGAAAACGCTTTTGCCCAGGCCCAGGCTGGCGGGAGCAACGTTGTTGAGGTAAACATTACTGATAACGGTTTAATTGATAACGACGGCTCCGAAGAAATCGGCAGTGTGTTATTAAAAGACTTGCCGAACGGCTTCCTGGTTTATACCGGCAGCAATGCTGCCAGTGCCGTGCTTGCTGATAACATCGGTGGCAACGGCACCAGCAACACCTGGTTACTGGGAGTGGACGCTGTACCTCAATATGTAGGAATACTCCCGCCAGAAAACTGGAGTGGCACTGTTGCTGATTTAGCTATTGTGGTGAACAGCAAAGAAGCTGAGTTTGATAGTATGTTGGGCACCGAGCACGACTTTAGTTTAACGGTGGATGCCGTAGCTAATGATGTGAGCATCAACCCCACACCAAGCTTTGGTAATGAAGGTGAGATTATTACGTTCAACTTCAACGCCGAGATGCAAGACTTGCAAGAGGTTATTCTGAACGAGGCGCCGGCTAACTCGGGTGTGGGTAACCCGGCAGACGCATCTGTAGAAACCGTAACATTGCAGCTAAAAGGCCTGGGCGAGCATTCAAGCTTTTACATCGGTAACGACTTAATCAGCGATGGCTCAATGCCGGGCTACAGCGTTGGTTACGATACTGATAGTGGTGTATACACCATTGCAGGCTTAAGCCAAAACGACTTAGGCGAGCTAGGTTTTAAACAGGCTAACAATGCCATCACGGATATAAAAGTTCGAGCGCAAACGTTAGAAAGCGCCAATGGTGATACTTCCAATTGGACTCACGAAAGTGATCCTTGGGCAAGTATTAACGCCACTATCAGCAAGCAATTCGCCACCACTGGTGACGATAATTTGCTCTGGGCCGGCGAAGCCATCAACGGCAGAAGCGGCGACGACACCATTCAGCTGCGGTTCGGTGAAAGCGTCACAAGCGGTGATCTCAGCAGCAATCTCAAAAATATTGAAGTCATAGATATGGAAGGTTCTGGCGCTAACCAGGTCGGAGGTGCTGGTCTTGAGGCAGGCCTGAGTATTCAGGATGTGCTTGATATGACCGATTCGCGCAATGGTCTGAAAATTGACGGTGATAGCGAAGATTCCGTTTATTTGAGCAACGAGTGGGCAATAGATGAGATCAGCATGGGTGGTTACGTCACCTATACAGAGGCTGGCGGCGCCACGGTGAACGTTTCCGACTCGATCACTAAAATTGAGCTCGTAGATTGATCCGGCTACCTATTGCTTAAACAGTCCGCCAGGCCCAAGGCTTTGTCCGTGAACTATTCGCTGTATACTGCATGCATTTAAAACCACCTGTCGTTACGGGGAAATCAGTTTGTCTGGCGAGACTGTAAGCTACGGATTAGAATGTAGTGGCATAGTGAATTTGGTCACATGATTGGAGGTGCTAAAATGCACTCAAACATGACCAGTAATTCAATAATGACTCGAAAAAAAAGACCGCGTTCCAGCCCTGAGTTTGAAGCGGCAGGTTAGACGCCTTGAAATCGAGAAAGACATATTAAAAAAGGCTTCGGCTCTTTTAATCTCCAACAGCATGAACGATTTCCGCTAGTCAAAGAGCTTAAGAGAGCCCACACAGTCAGTGATTTATGTCGTGTATTGGGCGTGCACCGAAGCAGCTTCAACTATTGGTACCGCCGCAAAAAGATGATCAGTTCAGAGCGGGTGAAGCGGCGAGCAATGGTGAAGCACGTCCATAAAACCAGTAAGGGCTCAGCAGGGGCGAAAGCCCCTTTTTTGTGTCTAACGTACAACCGTACAACAACTTGCAACCGCATCCGTTGTACGTCAAACCGTTGGAAGAGTAAGGTGGAGGCCCAACCTACAATAAAACAACGGTTTTCTAGAGAGAGATAAAAAAACCCCCACCCTGCTGAATCCGCACTGAAACAATACGGCATAGGGATATTATATCCCCCGTGTCATTACTTCAAAGCTCTGTTATATATAAGTTTTTTTAAACCTCGATATACTGTGCCTCATTAGGTGCATCATACAAAGCAGATGCAGACCAATTACCCAGATATGCAGAGAGATGTGGCAACAAAGCAGATCCCCGAAAAATACAGCCCTGGCTATCTGGGCAACCTAGATGGCCGTTTGGCGATTGCTCAGGTTATGCGCGAACGCTTCCGAGCCTTTACGGATGATTTGGGGGGCTCTGATACCCTCGGCTATGCCAAGCGTTCATTAGTGGAACGCGCTCTATGGCTTGAATATTGGCTGGCTGAACAGAAACAGGCACTGGCCAAGGGGCAAGGTTTCGACGTGGCGCGCTGGACCCAGGCCGCAAATACTTTGCAGGAGATACTCAGCAAGCTGGGTCTGGACAGACAGGCTAAAGACTTGCCAAGCCTTAACGAATACCTAGCGCACAAGGCCAGCACATGAGCGTCACCATTCGGGATGTGATGACAGACCCGGCATTGTTTGGCGACCAGTTCGCGGGCGATACCTGGCACCAGTGGCGGGCATTGTTAGCAGGCTTATACGGCCTGCCCTTGAGCGATGCCGAGCACCCTGATTTCCTCAGTCTCACAGGCCGCCAGAGCACACCAGCAAGCGCCTTTGATGAGCAGTGGGTAGGTATCAGCGGCTCTGCTGGCAGTGTATGAAGCGGCCTTCAACGATTACACCGACCGGCTCAGCCTTGGCGAATTGGCTACCGTGATGGTGTTGGCCGCCGACCGCAAACAGGCCCGAAGCGCCTTCCGTTATATATTCGGCCTGCTGAATTTAAACCCCATGCTTGAACGCATGATTGTGCGCGAAGACAAAGAGGCCATAGAGCTAAGCAACCGCACGGCTATTGAGGTGCATACGGCCAGCTTCCGGGCTGTGCGTGGGCTACACTGTGGCCTGCTGCATTGCCGATGAGGTGGCCTTGTCATCGCCTTACAGCGAGAGGGGCGCACTGTGGGACGGTTACCGCCGCTACTTCCGCAGCCATGATGCCCAGGTGTTAGTCGCTCAGGCACCTAGCAAGACCATGAACCCGGCACTGCCTCAACGCGTTATCGACCAAGCGTATGACCGTGATCCTGAATCGGCCAAGGCAGAGTACGGCGCTCAGTTCCGCAGCGACCTGGAAGCATTCATTGACCGTGAGGTGGTCGAATCCGTCACCCAGGCCAATCCGCTGAAACTGCCTTTTAACAGCCGTAACAGGTATGTGGCGTTCGTGGACCCTGCCGGTGGTGGTCAAGACGAATACACCCTGGCTATCGGCCATAAGGAAAGCCTATTCAGTGCGCCAAGTGCATTCGGACAAGTACGCCGGATCATAAAAACGTGCACCGAAGCCGCACAGACAGCACACGATAACCTTTTGCCGTTGATTGATGCTGCCATTGCCAGCGCAAAAGACCGGCTAGAAAAAGCAAAAGCCTGCGCAGACTATGAGGCGATTGCGCCAAAGCTGGTTGCACTGATCGACTGCGCAGACACACCACGGGGTGATGCAGTGCCAAGCATGATTCAAACGTATGCGGCACTGCTCAACAGGCCAGCCACGACCGATGGGTTATGGCTGATGCGTTCACTTCTAAGTTCTGTGAAACATCACGGCTTGACTAGTGGGCAGCATAGTTGGCACCTACTCAGCACACAAAGCTGCTGATCAGCACGGAAAAAGAAACCGTGGCCAGGATCGCCGCCGAAACGGATTTAGTTCAATTGGAGCGGGCCCGCAGTGCGCTGGCAGATATTGTGCCGACCTACATCAACAGCAAAGTGGTGAAGATCCGCAACAACTTTAGTCGCTCCCAGGGTGTGTCCGGGATGATGTGGCAGCCTTTGGAAACCTTAGAAGTTGCGCTCGTGGATTACGCCCACCTGGTATCGGCTAACGGTTTTGATCTTTTGATCGAGCAGGGCTCATTGGAGTTGACCGTATGAGAAAGCGACAGTATGCAGTGGATGATGTGGATTTTGAACATTACCAGAGCTAAGGCGGAACAATGACCTTTGCCGAGTTCTTCAACGCCAAACTAACAGGCAAGCCGGTAACGGATCCGCTGAAAATGGGGCTAATGGATCAGATAAGCGTAAGGCCAGAGCAGAGCGGCCAGAGCCTTACCCAACGAATCACCCTTAAGCTACAGGGTTAAAAGAATGCACCGGCATGATGTGCTTTGCCCTCCTAACAGCGTGTCGGTGAATATGGTTCGGGATCCATCTAAAATCCCGCCTATTGATGATGATGGCAGCGACTTTATATGTCTGCCTTGTTGATAGCGCCCGATTGGATTGTGTACTAGCGGCCATGGTGGTTTGCCTTATCCGATTGGCTGAATGAAAACAATACAGGTAACTCAGTGAGGAGTACAAAACGGAAGAAAAAAAGATTTGAAAAACCGATAAATCGGCGATAAGAGTGCCAGTGCCCTTCTGGCTGTACCACCACTAGGAAGGTGGCGCGACCGCCAGGCAAACCCATGCGAGCGGTTCAGTTTCGTTGTCTAAGGACAGCAATCATTAATGCGGCAACAGCCCAAACAATACCGAATTGAATCAGAAGATCCATGACCGAAATGTACCATTGCCCAGGCTCAAACACGGCCAAAATGAAATCGTACTTTAGGGGCTGACTACTTGAAGGGATACGAAACGGAACGAAGAGCATCATTAAGAGGCTAATCAGGGAAGCCACGACTACGACGTTTCTCTGACTGCTATTCACGACAGCTCTCTGTTAAATAATGGTGCCCGGAGCCGGAATCGAACCGGCACGACCAATGGTCTCAAGATTTTAAGTCTTGTGTGTCTACCAATTCCACCATCCGGGCATTTCGAGGGGATGTTTTTGAGCGAGGAAGTGTATAAGGCCACGTTCGCTAACGCAATTCGGATTGGCTTCTAATTTAAAATATCTGCTTTTGAGTGCACCGCAACACCCCGATAAATATAGCCGGCAATGCGCGGCGCGCCTTTCAGGTAGAAGGTGTCTGGCTCAACAATATCAAGATCTGCACTGCGGATCAGATCGGCAATGGGTCGGTTCAGGTGGCAACCGCCACCAATGCGCTTCCAAGCCGGCGTTATTCGGTGTTGCCAGCGCTGAACCTTGGCATCCGGTGATTCGCCGTGCTCCAGAAACAGCAGTTTGCCGTCGGCTCGCAGTACCCTCTTCATTTGGCTCAGTGCTTTCGCCCAACCGGCTATGCTGCACAAAGTAAAGGTCAGCACCACTGTGTCTATACTGGCGTCTGCCAGCGGAGTTTCCTCGCCCGGCAAATCCAGCCACTCCAGGGGCACTGGTGATCGATTGGCATTGTCGATGGATTTGTGCAGCATGCCGGCCGACGGCTCCAAGCCGTATACCCGCGTCACTTCGCTGGGCCGGTAAAGCGAGAGGTTGATGCCTGAGCCCATTCCCACTTCCAACACAGTACCTTTTGCCCTGGGTACCAGGCTCTGGCGCAACGCCATCAGGTCTTCACTGGCACACACTTTGGAAATCAGGTGCGGCAGTATTTTTTCTTGGTAGAATCTCATTTGTAAAATTCCTGTAAATTGTTGATTTTTATTACTAATCTATAATTTTAGCACGTCGCAGTTTCAAGCTCTTAATATATGTCATGAGTGCGATAATCCGTCCGGCGCGCGCGACTGTATAAGATGGCAGAATGGAATAACCTGCTGGTAACAAAAACATTAAATATACCAAAGGCATTCGCCGCCAAGGGCATGAGCTCCTTGGTTTTGTGTGAGAAGTTACCGGAGGTTTTATGGAGCTCGATCCCATTTTGTTGTCGCGAATACAATTCGCATTCGTGGTGTCTTTCCACGCTATTTTTCCAGTGTTCACTGTCGGTCTTGCCTCTTTTATCGCCGTTTTAGAAGGCTTGGCCTTCAAAACTGGCAATCAATCGTGGGTTCGCCTGTCCTCGTTCTGGACCAAAGTTTTTGCCGTGGTTTTTGGCATGGGCGTGGTATCCGGAATTGTTATGTCGTTTCAGTTTGGCACAAACTGGAGCAATTTTTCCCAAGCAACGGCCAATTTTCTAGGGCCAATGCTGACGTATGAGGTGATAACAGCGTTCTTCCTGGAAGCTGCGTTTCTGGGTGTTCTGCTGTTTGGCCGTAACAAAGTGCCACCCGGTGTTCATCTGTTTGCCGCCATTATGGTGGCAACCGGAACATTAATATCAACCTTCTGGATTCTATCGGCCAACAGCTGGATGCACACACCGGCGGGCGTTGAGATGCGTGACGGCGTCTTTTACGTGACGTCTTGGACCGAAGCAATTTTCAATCCGTCCTTCCCCTACCGCTTCACCCATATGGTGCTGGCATCATTCCTCACAGGTGGCTTTGTGGTTGCCGGAGTAAGTGCCTGGTATCTGCTCAAGGGTCGTGAAGTAGAGGCCAACCGGAAAGCGCTTTCTATGTGCTTGTGGCTGCTGTTAATAGTGGCGCCGACTCAAGCAGTGGTTGGTGATTTTCACGGCTTGAATACACTTGAACATCAGCCAATGAAAGTTGCGGCGATGGAAGGGGTTTGGGAAACGAGCAGCAATGTTCCACTGTTGCTATTTGCTTGGCCCGATCAGGAAAACCAGACCAACCGCTTTGAAATTGGCGTTCCCAGCTTAGCCAGCTTTGTATTGACTCACGATTGGAACGGCGAAGTTCTCGGGCTGAACGAAGTGGCTGTGGAAGAGCAGCCTCCGGTTGCGCTTATATTTTGGTCGTTCCGCGTGATGGTGTCCCTTGGTTTGCTGATGATTCTGTTCGCGTTAACAGGTTTGTTTCTGCGCCGTGGCGACAAGTTCTGGCGCACAACATGGTTTCTGCAGAGCCTGCGTGTCATGACTATTGCACCGTTTGTTGCGGTATTGGCGGGGTGGTTTGTGACCGAAACAGGACGCTCGCCCTGGCTGGTCTACGGCATGCTTGACTACTCAGCGGCCATCACACCGTCACTCACCGGCGGCATGGCGTTGTTCACCCTGATTGGTTATGTGATGGTGTATTCGATGGTGTTCTCGGCCGGTGTTTACTACTTGATGCGAGTTTTGTTTGAAGGTCTTGAGGCGAATCACGTAAAGCCTGAGGCACAAACTGAACGGCCGAAGCGTCCCTTGTCTGCCGTGCACACCAAGTTTGAAATTGGTAAAACCAATGGGCGAGCAGTGAGCCAAGGAGCACACTAACTATGGGATCGGTTGATCTGGTACTGGTATGGGCGTTCATTATTGGTTTCGGCATAATCATGTATGTGATGATGGACGGCTTCGATCTGGGCGTGGGGATTTTGTTCCCCTTCGCGCCCTCGGAGCAGGATCGCGACACGATGATGAATTCGGTGGCGCCGGTTTGGGACGGCAACGAAACCTGGCTGGTGCTTGGCGGTGCCGGTCTGCTTGCCGCATTCCCCTTGGTTTACTCTATATTGTTGCCTGCTCTGTACATTGGGGTGTTCCTGATGCTGGCCGGGCTTATTTTTCGAGGCGTTGCGTTCGAATTCCGTTTCAAGGCACACAGCTCGCGTTATTTGTGGAATTGGGCCTTCGCCGGCGGCTCTACCGTGGCAGCGTTTGCACAGGGTGTGGTGGTGGGCAGTTACATCCAAGGCTATGAAACCGCCAATCGGGTGTACGTCGGTGGCCCGTTGGACTGGTTGACTCCGTTCACCATAATGACCGGCCTCGGCTTGATTGCCGGATATGCACTCTTGGGTTCCACCTGGCTGATCATGAAAACCGAAGGCCCTCTGCAAAAATGGGCGTACAAAATCAGTTTGCCTCTTCTTGCAACGGTATTGGTTGTGTTCGGTATGATCGGTGTATGGACGCCGTTCGTGGACGACATGGTGCGTAGTCGCTGGTTCGACAACCTGAGTGTGATTTGGATATTGCCGTTTCTGACCTTGTTGTTTGCGTTTAAGATTTTTCGCTCTGTGCGCGATCGGCTTGAAGGCATGCCATTCGTGGCTACCATCGGGCTGTTTGTCACCACGTATTTGGGACTGATTGTGAGCCGCTGGCCCTATGTAGTACCGCCCAACTACACCCTGTGGGATGCCGCGTCGGCGTACAACTCACAGATGTTCCTGTTGATCGGTCTGCTGGTCGCTGTTCCCTTTGTACTGGCATACACCGCCTGGACTTACTGGGTATTCCGCGGCAAAGTACGCGCCGGCGAGGTATACCACTAAGTGGCTGAACCCCAAGCGCAAAACGCCAGCGCCTTGAATCACAGTGACACCGGTGATTCGTCGCCGGCGACGCTGGGTTTAGAAGTAAAAGAATGGTTAAAAGGCTTAGCCAAAGTACACAACAAAGGCGTTATTGGCACGGCGTTAGCCGGCTTAATTGCGGGCTTGGCCACTGTTGTACAGATGACCTTGCTGGCCACGATTATCCACCAAGGTCTGGTGGATAAAGTCACTTTGGCCGCGCTAACGCCCTACTTTCTAGGCTTGTTAGCGACGTTAGGGGTTCGGGCTTTAGCTCAGGGTTGGCAAACAACTCTGGCGTCACGCTGCAGCCAACAAGTGCGTCAACAAGTGCGTCAGCAACTCAACGATTGCTGGCAAGCTACCGGGCCGGTGAGCCTGAACCAGTCTTCTGCCGGTACTCACACCCGCGAATGGCTTGACCACGTTGATGCTCTGCACGGCTACTTCGCACGTTTTCTCC
>Ga0307932_1000448_pt1 | contig 17208 bp, 20 predicted proteins | sample OrgLakmetageno48_FD_201843 | JGI IMG/M metagenome (GOLD analysis project Ga0307932, IMG submission 201843) | Saline water microbial communities from Organic Lake, Antarctica - #48 | ecosystem: Environmental > Aquatic > Non-marine Saline and Alkaline > Saline | place: Antarctica: Organic Lake...
CTCCTCCTGTGAGCAGATAGACGCTCATTCCTCCGATAAGCAGCGCTATGATTGCGATTAAAATTGTGTTTTGTTTCATGTTGTGTGGTTAGTTTTTAGTTGTTAGTTTGGTTTGGTTTGGTTCTTACGCTGTTTTAGTCGACTCTAGATATTCACGTAGGGCGACATTTCCCCATCGGCTGACAGCTGATAGACCTCATATGGTGCAGTCTTCCGGCCCGGCATACCTGGCGTGCCGATTGGCATACCTGGTAATCCAATACCAGCAATCTCTGGTTTTTCAGTGACTAATTTTTCAATTGCTTCTAGCGGTACGTGTCCCTCAACGACGTAGTCGCCAATCATTGATGTATGACAACTCTCACCTCCTACAGGAATGTTGTGTGTCTGTTTTACCAAGTCTAGATTGTCCGTCTCTTCAATCGTGACGGTGAAGCCCGCTTGTTCAAGGGCTTTGGCGTGTCCACTGCAACATCCGCAATTGGGACTTTTGTATACGGTGACTGATTGACCAGCACCAAAGTCGGCTACCGCCAGCACTGGTTCTGATTCATTGGTACTCTGATTGTACGAAGAGATACCAGTTGCCAAAGACGTTACTAGGACTAGCGCTGGCACAAATATGAACAGTTTTTGTTTGGTCAGTAAACCGTATGATAATGTCCCGACGGCAATCACAGCCAGTAGCAGACTAAATAAGGTTAATGGGTCTTGATACCACATAACGGTTACGTGACCGTCGTCAGCCAGGGTAATAATTGGAGTCAGTAGAATCAGGCCAAGTAGGTAGATACATTTCATAGATTTTAATTTTAACGTTGTGAATAAGGCGACCTAGTCGCAGTATTACTAAGTTAAAAAAGTTTGGGGTGAAGTATCCCACTGGCGAAAAGTTCTTGCAGTGGTCGATGGAAAAACGTATAGGTTCTAGTTTGAATATAGTTGCGCAGTATTGGTTCGGCATATCTGCGTTTCAAAAGCAGATTCGGAGCGACTGACGCAACCGACGCCACTACGCCAGCTGCGAGAACCAGCAATGTGAGAGTCGGTATCACAGAGTGAAAAGCGGATTTCCAGGCGCTAATGTGATCGGTAGGATTCATGTTACACAACACCTCCCCACTGGACATAAAAGGACAGTCGCTCATACCCATATCCATGCTTGAGGACATGTGAAAAAGCCCGCCAAACATTGTTCCGAGGAAAAGTATCGTCAATGTAGCTGTGGTAATGCGTTTTCTCATGTTTTAGATATGCTCATAATATACCAAACTCTGACTCGGCTCAATCTACTGTTTGCTAAGGAAATTGTACATTTACTCCAGCAAGCTTTCTACAACCGTGCTCGCTTTAAACGCAGAGCATTCAAAACTACACTGATAGAACTCGCCGCCATTGCTCCGGCGGCAAACATTGGACTAAGTAAGAAACCGAAGGCTGGAAACAGCAGTCCGGCGGCAATGGGAATACCCGCCGAGTTATACCCGAAAGCAAAAAATAGATTCTGTTTGATGTTTTGCATGGTTTGTCGACTGAGTTTGACAGCGGTGATTGCATCCATCAAATCACTTTTCATCAAGACAATATCGGCACTCTCGAGAGCGACGTCGGTACCAGCACCAATAGCGATACCGATATTGGCTTGTGTCAGCGCTGGTGCATCATTAATACCATCACCGACCATCCCCACCGTCAGCCCTTTGGCCTGCAGTTTTTTAACATACTCGGCTTTTTCTTCTGGTAACACCTGAGCAAACACGTTCTCAGCCGCAATCCCCACTCCCCGAGCCACCGCGTTTGCAGTGCGCTCATTGTCACCGGTAATCATATATACTGCGATACCTAATTCTGCGAACGCCTTTATGGCAGCTCCAGAAGTAGTTTTTGCAGTATCAGCGACACTAATAATTCCTAACAGGGTTGTTTTGTTAGCGAAAAACATCACCGTATTTCCTTCGTCTTCCTGGGTTTCGATATCAGCTAAGTGAGAAGTGTACGTAACTCCTTCTCTATCCATAAGTTTACGCGTTCCAACAAAGTACTGCGTACCGGCAATAGTGCCTGAGAGTCCATGGCCAGGAATTTCTGCAAAAGCTTCTACGTCTTGCAGGGTGAGGTTTTGTTCTTTGGCGTAGGCAACAATCGCTTCAGCTAGTGGGTGCTTGGAATTCTTCTCAATGGAAGCGGCCAATGCCAGCATATCCCTATCGTCCATCTCCGTTACGCTTTTTGCAGCGGTGAGAACTGGGGTGCCGTTGGTAATGGTCCCGGTTTTGTCCAAGATAATCGCCTGAATCTTTTTTGCTTGCTCAAGTGCGGCAGCACTTTTAACCAAGATACCTTTCTCTGCTCCTAGCCCAGTCCCTACCATGATTGAGGTTGGCGTCGCCAAGCCCAATGCACACGGACAGGCAATGATGAGTACCGTAATGAGGATGGTTAGTGAGAATAAAAAGGTGGCTCCAAAGACGAAGTACCAAAGACCAAAGGCGAGCAAAGCAATTGCAATCACCGCCCACACAAAGTAGCCAGAGATAACATCAGCCAACCGAGCAATCGGTGCCTTGGAGCCTTGAGCCTCTTGAATCAGTTTTACAATCTGGGCGAGAGCGGTATCTTTCCCCACCTTTGTAGCCGTAAACTGGATAGCACCTGACTTGTTTATCGTGGCACCAATCACCGCATCGCCAACGTTCTTATCAACGGGCACACTTTCCCCCGTAATCATGCTCTCATCAATACTACTGGTACCGGAGCTGACTTCACCATCAACCGGCACTTTTTCTCCCGGACGCACGACGATAGTATCCCCTACCAATACTTCCTCCATTGGAATCTGCATTTCTTCACCCCCACGAATAACGGTGGCGGTTTTGGGTGCCAAGTCCATTAATGCGCGAATAGACTCAGAGGTTTTTCCCTTGGTTCGTTCTTCTAGATATTTACCAAATAAAATCAGTCCGATAATCACGCCCGCCGTTTCAAAGTAAAGGCTTTTGACAAAACTCACATCACCCAAAGCGATGGCGTATATGGCATAGATACCATAGAGATACGCAGCGCCGGTACCCAGAGCAATTAAAGAATCCATATTTGGCGTCAATTTAAATAGATTACGAAAACCAACAGTATAGAACCGATACCCGGCGATAACTACCGGAACGGACAGTGCGAGCTGCACGAGTGCGAATCGTAAAGGAAACTCCGCCGGAGTGAGGAATCCTGGAATCAACGATTCACTAATCAACTCAGCCATGGCAAGGTAGATGATAGGAAGAGAGAAAAGACCAGCCAGCCAGGTTCTGTTTTTTAACACGGTCGCTTCGTGTTCTTTAGCAGTTTTTTCTTTCTCATAGGCATTGTCGCCACTTTCAATGACGACCGCTTCATATCCAGCGTCATCAACCGCCTGCTTAAGATCAGACAATTTAACTATAGTTCGGTCATACAAGAAAGTTGCCGAACTGTTGGCGTAGCTCGTTTTTATATTGGACACCCCCGCAAATCCAGCCAAAGCATTTTGCACCACTCCAGCACAGTGATCAGACCCCATACCGATGACTTTAAATTCACCATCCCTCAGTGATTGGTCAACGAGTTTATAGCCAGTGGCTTGGACCGCTGCCACCAACATTTCGTCGTCTACCTTAGTTTGATCATATTCAATCGTTGCTTGGTTGCTCGCAAAATTAACTGAAGCCGCTGTGACTCCCGGCACTTTAATGATAGATTTTTCAATTGTCTGGGCACAGCTGGCGCAGGTCATACCCACGACACTAAAAGTTTTTTTGTCTGAGGGTGGAGATTTCATAGTTATTTTTTCTTAGCGAGCTTATACACGGCCAATATTTCTGCAATCGCTTTGTCTGGATTTTCTCCTTGCATTTGCCTCACTACGCACGTGTGTAAATGACTTTCGAGAATCTTACCTTCCACTGAACTGAGTGAATTTCTGATGGCTGAGGTTTGAGTTATTACGTCGACACAGTAGGTATCTTCAGCTACCATCTTCTGCAAACCGCGGACCTGCCCTTCAATGACCTTTAGTTGTCGTTGGATTTTATTTTTAAGTTCTTTTTTCATAGTGTTGTTAGTATACCCCAAGGGGGTCTACGTCACAACTTTAAGATGTGTAGTATACTCAACGAATAGCAACGTAAATATTCTCTATGCAACAATCATATAAAACATTTTTGATAATGATAGGCACTTCATCAGTCCTCATGTATTTGGCCATGTATCTCAACACCTACTCCTTTGACCACGTGTTATTTAGTGAGATGCGACTGTATATGAATCTGCTTATGACAGCTATTATGGCCGTGATAATGCTGTATTTCATGCGCCACATGTATACAAACAAAAAGACCAATCGGCTGATTGTCGGTAGCAGCATTGGTTTATTTTTAATCGCTCTGTTTCTCGTGCGCGGCCAGACGTTGGTTGACGATGTTGATTATATGGAAGCGATGATTCCCCATCACTCTATCGCTATCCTGACCAGTGAACGAGCTCAGATAACTGACCCTCGAGTGAGGGAACTCGCTGAGAAAATCATTGCTGCTCAACGACGAGAAATAGAAGAAATGAAGAATCTGATTGAGGACTTGAAATAACGTCGCCGTTCCCTCAGCTGCCAGAAATCATCCCAGCGATGATTTGAGTTTTTTGCTACTATAGCCGTACTGATGTCTCCCTATCTTGAAACATTAAAAAAGCACTTTGGCTATACCTCTTTTCGACCCCTGCAAGAGGACGTTATTCACGAGTTTTGTCAGAAACGGGACACGGTTGTATTGATGCCAACCGGGGGTGGAAAATCTTTGTGTTATCAACTCCCCGCTCTCGTGTTTGAAGGCATGACCATTGTCATCTCGCCGCTTATCTCACTAATGAAAGACCAAGTCGATGCCCTCACCGCCAACGGCGTATCAGCAACCTTTTTAAATTCCTCGGTTGACAGACATGAACTCCGCCAACGAATGGAGAAGGCAAGCGTCGGCAAATACAATCTGATATACATGGCACCCGAAAGACTCTCGGTCCCGGGAATACATGACTGGCTGCGCACCTGCAATATAACTGCCCTGGCTATCGATGAGGCGCACTGCATCTCACAATGGGGACACGACTTTCGTCCCGACTACCGAAACCTCAAATCCTTTCGCCAGTCTTTCCCTTTAATTCCCATCATCGCACTGACGGCCACAGCCACTCCACAAGTAAAAGATGACATCATCAGCGAACTTAATCTAAGCAGCCCAAAGACTTTCGTTTCAAGTTTTTACCGCGAAAACTTACACATCAAAGTCATACCAAAGAAGAACGAGCTAAAGAAGATTGTCGCACTCCTCTCAAAGCACCAAGGTGAATCGTGTATCGTGTACTGTTTTTCCCGAAAGGACACCGAGGCTTTGGCTACCCTATTACAAGAAGAAGGATTTTCCGCCGGTGCCTACCACGCCGGACTGGAGTCTTCCAAGCGCTCGCAAATGCAAGACAATTTTATTCACGATCGCATACACGTCATCGCCGCCACCACTGCTTTTGGCATGGGCATCGACAAGCCGGATGTGCGTCTGGTCATTCACCGAACCTTCCCCAAAACCCTCGAGGGGTACTACCAAGAAATCGGGAGAGCTGGTCGCGATGGTCTGCCCAGTGAATGTGTGATGCTTTACTCCGCTGGGGACAAAATAAAATTAGATTACTTTTTGGGAATGGTTTCCGATGAAGCAGAGCGCCAAAAAGAACTCAAAAATATCCTAGAGGTCATGGGCTACGCAGAATCGCGCACCTGCCGCTGGGTCAGCCTAATTAAATACTTTGGCGAGACGCCGACCATCAGCTCGTGCGCAACCTGTGACGTATGTAAATCACAGGATGACACCGTCGATGCCACAGAAATAACCCAAAAGATGTTGTCGGGGATTATCAAAACCGACAACCGCTTTGGCAAGGCTCATGTGCTAAAAGTGTTGCGGGGTTCTAAAGAACAAAAAATCCTAGAGCGCTCTCACGATTCTCTGTCAGTTTGGGGCATAGCCAAAGACATACCGGAAAGTGTTCTTAGTGAGGTCTTTATGCAACTCATCGCTCACGGGTTTATTCAAAGGAACGACGGAGAGTACCCGACTTTCTTCGTAACAAACTCAGGGAAAAAATTTTTAACGAAAAAAGAAACTTTGGAACTGCCCCGGGTGCAAGAAGAGATGCTCGTTACTGAAGTCGACCCAGTCTCCTCTCACAAAAGTACTGCGAGTAATAAAAAGAAGAAATCGCGTATAAAAAAGGCTGTTCTGACGGATGAAAAGTGTTTTGTAGAACTCAAGCTGTTACGAAAAAAACTTGCTGATGAACGAGGAGTGCCTGCCTTTATCATCTTTGGTGATGCTTCTTTGCATGACATGTCCTACAAGAAACCCCAAACCACCAAAGAGTTTCAAGATATAACCGGGGTTGGAGAAAAGAAACTCACCGAATACGGTGAAGTATTTATGAAAGCAATTGGTGAATACAAGGAAAATAATCCTGATGTCTGAACATCAAATGTGTCGCTTTTAATAATACTTCGGTGCTCCTCAATCTAATGCGTTTTACGGTACAATATGAGTATGTATATATATCTCTTCATCGCAATCGTGGTTTTTATAGCAGCTTGGAGCATCGCGAGTTACCTCGCTGTCTCCAGAATCGAAACTCCTTCGTACACAATAGTCAAAAAAGAAACTGGATACGAAATAAGAGAGTACGATTCATACATTGTTGCTCAAACGCAAGTAACCGGCTCACTCAACGAAGCAAGCAGTAATGGATTTCGGATTATCGCTGACTATATATTTGGAAATAATGCCAACAATGACAAAATATCGATGACTGCACCAGTGGTTGAACAACGTTCGCAAAAGATTGCCGTGGCTGCACCAGTAATACATACTTTTGAGGATTCCGACACCCGGACTATTTCATTTATTCTTCCGAGCAAGTACACCCTAAAGACACTTCCAAAACCAAATAACTCACAGGTAACTATCCAGGAAATACCCCAGCACACAGTGGCAGCACTGCGATTTACCTGGTACCCAACCGCCAGCCGGATTGACCGCAAAAAAGCAACCCTCCGAACACTGTTAGAACGAGACGGTCAAACGATTGTTGACAACGTCCAAGTCGCTCGGTACAATCCACCGCTTTCGATGCCCTTCCTCTTACGAAGCGAAATTCTTATTCCTATTGAATATTAAGACACTATGAGCTCCATACAAGAACAAAAAGAACGTGTAGAGGCAGAAATCCGTAAGCTCGAAACAATGGGAGGTTCGCTCACTGGGCAAGCCAAACGACTCCGCGACAGCGCTTTTTCTCGTTTTCCTGTCTTGATTGTGTTTTTGTCCACCTTTGGTCTGGTTTCAACATTCTACGGCTTTGAGAAATTAATTGATCAGATTCCTTTTTTTGTAGAAAATCCACTTATGGTTTTGGTCACTGGTATCATTACCCTGGCTATCACAGGCACACTCTTTAAAAAGCTTACGTAGCGGAATTTGTATCATTGGCCACGAAAGTGCATTGCTTATTTTTGTTATACTCACGATATGAAAAAAATACTTTTGTTTACTCCTCTCGTGGTCTTTGTGGTCTTACTATCGTACAGTTTTTTTATATCTTCAGTACAAGTTATTGAACCTTCCCAACAGCCGCCAGCTCCAACAACTATAACGCCTGCTCAGACTGTGTCGATTGAGAATCAGTTGGGTCAACTCTTTATGATTGGACACTGGGCGGACACTCCTGTCGCAAGCACTACTGCGCTCATCGAAAAATATCGACTTGGTGGTGTGATTATTATGAGCGCTCCCGAAAATCCCCAAGATATTGCTCAGTGGATTACTCAGTGGAATGAGGTGAGTGAAACACCACTGTTGATAGCAATTGATCAAGAAGGTGGTCCAGTCACACGTCTGAAAAGTTCTCAATTTATACAGACCGGACAACGTGATATCACCACTGTGGAAAAAGCCTATGAGGTGGGACGAGTTCGAGGCGAAGAACTAGCAGCTTTGGGAATCAATATGAATTTCGCTCCCGTTTTGGACACAGCAACCAATCCAACCTCATTTATGTATAGCCGGACGTTCCCAGAAAATTCCGCTGCTGCAACATTAGCCGCATCACTAATAGACGGAATGTCTGAACAGAACGTCATGGCCGTTGCCAAACACTTCCCTGGCCACGATGACACCAGTACTGACTCACACAATGAATTACCGGTCGTGAATATTTCTCTCTCTGAGTTGACCGATTTTACCCAACCATTCGCTGAACTTATTTCTCAAAACCCACCCGCTGCTCTGATGACCGCTCATGTGCAATTCCCAGAGATTGACTCCCTACCAGCCACTTTATCCCCATTCTTCTTGACGACATATCTCCGTGAAGAACTTGGGTACACCGGACTTATTATTACCGACGATATGAGCATGGACGCAATTGACGCACATTATAGTACGAGCGAAGCTTCACAGCGAGCGCTTGAAGCCGGAGCAAATATTATCTTGCTGGCAGCGAAGCCCGTCGATATTGAAATTATTTTTCCCTATCTGATCACACAAATTAATACCTCTGCTGTGTTGCGCACCCAGGTCGCTCGCAGTTACCAACGCGTAATTTCTCCCAAGTAGCGCGTTCTTTACCTTATATATCTTCTAATGTCTTGCAGCTGCGTATGCTGGTCAAACCACCAGACTTTTTTTGACGCAGCAGTGTTCGTTTGTGGTCCACGTGCCATCACGTACTGGGCAAAACTTTCAGCAAAATCTTCTTCAGGACTCAAAGCTGCATATCCACTGACGTATTGGTCTTCATTTGATTCAAAATACTCATCTACTCTATCGATTGCATCGGGGGTAATTCTAAGCGTCAATGCTCTACCTAAGTCTGATACACTCCAAAACTCATCTACAAAAACTGACAGATACGAATTGTCTTTCGGACACCCTCGGGTCTTAAAGTATTCGTGACATGATGCATTGCTCGGGAGTGGTACCTCAGCAATAGATTCATAAGAGATAATGTGTGCTAGCTCATGCACAATTAATTCTGTATTTGATACTGTCTTTTCTCTGCCCAATAAATCAGCACTGATGGCAAAAGACCAATTCTCATGATCTGGAGGAATTGTTTCTACAAATGCTCCAAAATCTCCTCCCGCTTCTTCGAAGACTATAAACTCTCTGAGTTTATCATCATACTCATCGGGAAATACTTCATACACTCGTTTTAGATATTGGAGATGCTCAAGGTTCATACTGTTTTTTGCATCTGACTCTTTTGCTATCTCATATCTATTAAGCACAGACACTCCGTCTGACACTGTAGGTGGACGTACCCTTGTCTGAGACTCATTTATTTTTTTTGCTGCAAGTTGTTCTTGCAAAAATGCGATCTGCGCTTGCAGCGTCTCTATCAATTCAAATAATACTGCCCGGTACTGAGCATCGTTTGTGACCGTTTGTGCACTCACTGAAAAAGGTGTGAGCAAGAAAACCAGGCTCAGCAAGAAACTTGCTACAAAACATCGAACTTGATTTTTATTAGTGAGAAACATTCGACAATACTGTGACCGGAAGTTTTACTAAGAACTGTGCTCCCGCATTCTCTTGTGAGGAAACTTCGATAGTACCGCCAAGCTTTTCTACTGACTGCTTTACGACATACAAACCGAGTCCTGTTCCCTGTGTTTGATGTGCTTGAGCATTTGTTGCCCGGAAGAACTTGCTGAAGAGCCGTTCAAGCTCATTTTCCGGAATACCGATTCCATCGTCCTTCACCACAATTTGAAGCGTAGTTCCCTCCAGGGTATATGAAAAATTAAGTGTCCCATTTGGACTGGAGTACTTCGACGCATTGGACATAAGGTTGCTCACTATGATGTGCAACAGCCTCCCGTCAGTCATCACCTGCAGTTGTGGCGGGTTATCAACTCGATTGAGAGTAAGCCCTTTTTGAGAAATTTTTTCCGAGAACTCGTCGACAATAGAATCTACAAAATCACTGAGATTCACCGCTTCTTGACTACTAGCAAAGGTGCCCATTTCGAGCTTAGACACACTTAGGAAATCATTAATCAAGCTCACCATGCGCTGGACATTACGATTGATCTTTACCAAGTAACGATTCTGATCTTCGGTGATTGAGCCTTCCATCTTTTTTTCCAGCAACTCCACGTTCCAACGGATAGCCGCAATCGGGGTACGAAGCTGGTGAGTCGCGAGCGCGACAAACTCTGACTTGGCAGTATCGACCGCTTTTTGCTCTGTGGTATCAATCAGTGATAGCATGCGCTTTTCCTCAAACGGCCGTGAGTGGACTGAAAGCTTTGTCCAGATATGTTGCTTCTCAAACGTATGTAGAGGCACTTCCTCTTCATTTACGGTCAGGCCAGACTTTATCTTTCCCAGAATAATTGAGAAGTCAAAATCTGGATGAATACGGTCGAAAAAATTTTCTTCTGTCATTGTGTCACTTTCTCCTTGTAGTAATCGAATAGCAGCTGGATTGAATTCCAATATATTACCCTTTGGGTCAAGAGTGATATATGCTACTGGGCTACTTTGATATAAGGTGTTGAATTCCTCGTTCGCCGCAAAGCTCGACTGCATAGCTGTTGCAGTCAGCCAGCTATCGGCGCGACGTTGAATTAATACGAGGGTAAATAGAAGCACTACTATCCCCGCTAAGGTAGCATAATCATAACTAGCTGGAAAAGATTGGCTTTGGAGCCATACAAAACCTCCAGTCAAAAGCACCAGTATGGTGATATTTATCCACTGCCACGAGCGCAATCGACTGACCTTTTGTTTGGTAATCATATATACATATTACCAGCTTTTTTTAAGAATACTGGTACCTATACTCAGATAGAAAAATCATGCTAGGATAAAGAAACTATGGATAAAAAGATATTGATAATAGAAGATGAACCAGATATCCGTGAGGCGATAGCGGAAGCATTAACCGATGCTGGATTTATTGTCTTTTCTGCTGAAAACGGAGAAGTTGGGGTTGAAAAAGCGCTTGCTGAAAAACCTGATGTGATATTACTCGACATCGTAATGCCAGTACTCGATGGACACGCAGCTTTGAAAAAAATACGACAGGACTCGTGGGGTCAATCTGTAAAAGTTATCATGCTCACCTCAATGGATGACGTACACAATGTTGGTGATGCACACGAACTAAACATTACCGACTACCTTATCAAACCGCATAGCAGCTTGGCTGAGATTGTGAAGAAGGTTAGAGAGTACGCTGTTACTTAATCGTTCTTCTGTATGAAAAAAAATACTTCACCACAACCAATCATCGCTTGTGTCCTAGGTGCATGTATCGGTGCAGGGTTGGTCTTTATGTTTTTACAAAACACAACTGAATCCGAGTATGCCCACCCGATAGCTGACCCGTTGGATACTGAGTATCACGTACATGCTGACTTCCGTATATTTGTTGGTGACGAGCAAGTAGACCTCACTGGTGATACATTCATGACCACCGGTAACCATAATGTCTCAGAACATGCTCACCTCCATGATGGGAATGGTGAGATGAAGCATATACACACAGAAGACCTCACCTTTGCGAGCTTCTTAGAGTCTGTTGATATCAACTTGACGTCTAGCTGCTTAACGCTCTTTGGTGGAGAAACGTTGTGCTCTGGAGAAGAACAGGAAGTTCTCCTGTATGTAAATAATGAGCTCTTCACCCAGCCGCTTACTCAATACGTACCAGTAGATGATGATCGAATTCTGCTGTATTACGGCAATTCCCAGGATAAAAATATTCAAACATATTTGGAAGAAATTCCTTCTGACTCCTGCTATTACAGTGGAACTTGTCCAGAGCGTGGTGTGGCTCCCCCGGAGAGTTGTGGGTTGACCTGCGAGCTATAGCTCCGTTTTGATACTACTCAGACAAAGAGAAACCGCCGGTGTATGCCAGCGGTTTATAGTTTTTTATTTAATGCCTAGAGCTTCGAGCTGACGTTTGATATAGTTCTGCCCTTGGTCAACGTCCATGCCTTCTATATTATCTTGCTCGTCAGGCTTATTATCAAAAATGACCGGAACATAGTAGTTGGGATAGTACCTCAAGAACTGGACTGGTTTAAGATGATACGTTGCCTGCATCGGATCAACCGTCACCCATACAGAGCCTCCCGGGAACTGAACGGTTTGCGCCATCACCCACCATTTGTCTTCGGTCTGAATCCAGCGCTCATGGAGTACCTGGGTTCCAACAGACAGCTGAACGTCATCACATGGCCACTTAATTTCACCATCTCGCGCAGCGTGACGCACGCCCAAAATTTGATTTCTCGTGAGCTTTGCCGCGTGCACTCTCAGTGCATCGGGATTCATACAGACCAGTCTGACTGGGCCTGAGCGTTCAGGGATAGTGATGCTAATTTCTGCCTGGGCAGTCAGCGGCACCAGAAAGATAGTTGCACATAGGTACAATATACGAAACATGGGAATCTCCTTTCATGAGATGATATAGAATATTGGTCAAAGACCACTCTCTTATATTTATACCACAAATTATCGATATATCAATACTTACTCAGTATATCCTTTCAAAAAATCTTGAACCTCAAAAAACATCTTTTTTGTGTCGCTATAGTCGAGTCGCTCTTTTGCTTCCTCTAGCGAGTACCATCCAGCTTCTTTTACCTCTTCTGTTTGTATCACCACCGTATCGTCAGTAATAACTCCAATATAAAAATCTACTGTCTTAGCAATCTGTACCCCATCAAACTGGAACGAATATGCGAGCGAGAACACTGGATCATGAATCACCTTCTCTGTTTTTAAGCCTGTCTCTTCGAACAGCTCTCGGCTGGCGGATTGGAGAGAGGTTTCGTTTCCTTCCGCATGACCTTTTGGAAACACCCAATATGAGTTATTTCCTATTTTACTAAACTGGTGAATCAAGAGCACCTGCCACTGACCAGCAACTCTCTTGATGGGGATGATGCCAAATGATTTGTCTGTCTTGGGAAAAGAATCCATATAGTGTCTAGTATATCAAAAAAACAACGGAAACATGTGTTTTCGCTGTTTTTTGTTTTTTTGTGTCCACGACTGGAGTTGAACCAGCACGGGAATACTCCCACTACCCCCTCAAGGTAGCGCGTCTACCAATTTCGCCACGTGGACAGACACCTTATCTCAGGTCGGGCCATTATGCACCATAGGGGCAGGTTATTCAAGCAGTAAAAAAGCCCAGTGCGTGTAGCACGGGGCTTTTTTACTACGAGTTAGTCTTTCTTTTCTTCTTCCTCTTTGGCTTCTTCAAGCTTTTCTTCTAAGACTTCTGCTTTCTCGTCTTCTGCAGGAGCTTCTTCGGCTGAACTAGCAGCTGCTGCTAGTTCTTCGGCAGCTTTCTGCTCTGCCTCAGCCTCTTCTTCTGCTCGCTTTTGTACTTCAGCAGCTTTTACTGCTATTTCTGCTTCGGATTCAGTAGACAGTGAGACCAAAGACATACGTCGCATTTGTCGTTTGATTTCTCGATTTACCTTCTCTCGGATGTAGTAGAGTTTTGCTCGTCGTACTTTTGCTCGTTTTACAATTTCGATTTTATCAATCAATGGAGAGTACAGTGGGTAGATTTTTTCTACTCCCACACCACTCGCAACTTTTCGCACAGTGAAAGTCGCTCCCGGTTCATTTCCGTGTTTTCGTGCGAGTACCAGACCTTCGAAAATCTGAATACGAGTTTTTCCTTTATCTTGAATTTTTTGGTGGACTTTAATAGTGTCTCCGGCCTTAATACCAAGAGTCTTTCGTTCGTCCACATTTACTGGGGAAATATTCACCCCTGCTACTGCTGCTTTCATATATTTGTTTGATTATTAAACGAGTGAGCCGTCTAAACGTGCCACAATCTACCACATTCCCAAGGGAATCGCAATGCTAGTCTGCCTCTTTTGGCTCTTCTATTCTTTCCGCGGCCAGTTCGAAAATATTGGGTAGCGGTGCCATAAATCTTTCTGCTGTACCGTTTGGAAGAGCCAGCTCCAGTATGTGCGCATGGAGCATCAGTCTATCAGTAGCGAGATTGTTTGAAACACTCGCCTTCCGTTCGCCATAGAGCGTATCGTTCACGATTGGCCTATCTAAAGCCCTTAGATGAGCACGTAACTGGTGTGTGCGACCAGTCTTTGGCATTAGCTTCACATAAGAAAACGGTTCTCCTTCGTATTCACCGACCCCAATTCGTTCAAAGTCAGTAATTGCTTCTCGTAAGACTCCTTTGGCTCCACGCTCAGCTGAGCGTCGGCGTCGGTCTTTGGTGCTACGACCAATTGGACGATTGATTGTTCCCCACCGATCGTTGATTCGACCATACACAAAGGCCCGATACTCTTTCTCAACCAGTCTATCTTGAAATTGCTTTTTGAGATACTGATGAGCGTCTTGGTTCTTAGCCAGGATGAGTACTCCTGAGGTTTCCCGGTCGAGCCGGTGCACTACTCCCGCTCGATTGAGCAATTCTCCATCCCTGCCATACCCGGGCTCACCCACCGCTGTCGCTTCTGGCACACGCGCCACAAACCAATCCACCACCGTCGGTGCGTCATTAAAACCATCTTCATGCACCAACCAGCCATAGGGCTTATTGATAACCAGTACGTCGTCATCTTCGTATAATATTGTGGGTTCCATACCTATCTTTTACACTTTTGGCAGCAAACTGTCCACCACGGAGCAGAGGGTATCTTTTTGATCTACCGTAAGTGTGAGAGCCTGGGCGGCTGTCTTGGCTTTTGTTGCATATTCATTAATACTGATTTCCATCGCTGGTTTGGTGTCGATATTATCCAGCAAGGTGATGACAGTTTCGCAATCGGTATCAGACAATCCGGCTTGTGAGTACAAACGTGCCAGCTGCTGTTTCTCCGCTGTCGCTAATTGCTCGTACGCAAACAAGATTGGTAAAGTTTTTTTCTTTTCTTTCACGTCACCATAATTACGCTTCCCGGTTGTTTCGCTCGTAGCCCAAATAGAAACCACATCGTCACACATTTGGTATGCCATTCCTAAACTGTGGGCGTACGTTTTCAACAACTGGCATTCGGCCTCACTCTGGCCAGTAAGAATTCCCGCTCCTTGAGCGGCGGCCACTATCAGCTCGGCTGTCTTGCAGCGAATCATCTCCTTATAAGCCGCTCGGTTCACAGCAGCATCCCCCAGCATCGCGTTGGTTAATTCAAAATCTAAATATTGACCCTCAACCACAATGCGAAATTGTTTCAAAAAAAAGTGCTGGGTTTCTCTAGCCGCAGCACCCCCTTGAGCAGCGGTAGCGAGTATTTCAGCCACCATCAATAGCTGAGCGTCGCCATCATTAATTGCATGGTCATGTCCAAACAAATGCCACACGGTAGGACGACCGCGACGATGAGTGTCTTTGTCGACCACGTCATCGTGAATCAACGTGAAGTTATGATACAGCTCAAGCGCACCAGCAAACGGCAGTACTGCCTCTAGCTGACCGTACCAGTCCCCCAACATCAACAGCAAGCTCGAACGAAATCGCTTGCCTCCATATACGACCGCAGGTTGCAGCTGCTCGTTTTTAAACCCCATAAAATAGGCCAGATGGTCATACATTGGCAAGTCTGGTGCCGAAGCAAACACGTGCTGCAGATGAGCATCAATTTTGCTGGTGTAAAATGGCGTGATGTTTCTCACGTCGCCTGGTGATTGCATAAAATACGTGTCTAAAATGGTTAGGTAACTACTTCCCTTTGCGGCGCTGCCGGTCTTGGAACGCAGTGAGGATTGTATCAAGCTCGGCTACCGTAAAGGCCGGCCACAGGGTATTCGTAAAAAATAGTTCACTATACACTGACTTCCACGTCATAAAATTAGAAATGCGCTGCTCTCCGCTGGTTCGAATAATAATGTCCGGGTCCGGCATCTGAGCAGTCCACAGGTACTGATTAAACGTTGCTTCGGTAACTGGTTCTCCAGCCGCTATTGCTTGGTTGATTCCCGCAATAATTTCCGCTCGACCCCCATAAGAAAGCGCAATCCAAATCGTTGTATGCACATCTGAAAATTCAGCGCTTTTTGCTTCCAACGCGGTTATGCGCTCTTGTAACTCAGCAGAAAAATCTTGCCGGCGCCCCACTATCCGCAGTCGCACTTTCTTCTGTGTGTCATCATTCAATTGCTTCTGCGCGTCATCAAGTACCACCTGAAATAAATCCAATAAGTACGATACTTCTTCTTCACTGCGGTTCCAGTTTTCAGTTGAAAAGGCAAAGAAAACAGCATGGGGAATACTTTTATCGCGAACCGCTTTGGCGATGTCAGTGAAAGAATCCGCACCTTTTTTGTGACCTTCGTGGGTTTGCAGGCCGTGCTCTTTCGCCCAGCGGCGGTTGCCATCCATAATAAATCCTAAACACTGTATTGTATTTTCTTGTTCCATGGTTCTGTGTAAAATGCCTATTTTAAAAGCGGCTCGGTAGATAATTAATGTAACACAGAGAACTCGGTAAAGGTTTTTTTGGCGGATTGCCAATCTACACTGAGACTCTCTACTTCCGAGGACAAAGAACCTTCATAGAGATATTCGACAAATTCTTTGAGCGTGTCGGGCATGCCTTGAGCCAACACCTCCACCGTCCCGTCGGGAAGATTTTGTACATACCCAACCAAATCTAGTTCGACGGCAGAATCTTGTGCGTACACGCGGTACTGCACGCCCTGCACTTTTCCTAAAATTATGCACCGCATTTGTATCATGTGCAGCAGTATACCCTGATTTTATTTTCGTTTCGAATTATAAAGAAGTCCGGCACAACGTTCGTCCACAGAGCGCGATTATCTATGACTGAGTCAGTTGAACCACGGGCTCTTAGCTTCGCTGACAGAACCAAAGAACCATTCACAGCAGAAAAAAGCGCAAACTCTTCAAGAAGTACCCGCCAGTGTAAAAAGAAATCGGCTGGGTCACCTGTCGACTCAGACCACAGAGGTCTGAGTCTGAGACCACTAGTTCGAAGATAGCAGCGTGCAGCCGACCCTGTTGAGTTCGGCAGCTCTTGTTTTTTTAGAAAAAAAAGGTACGATAGTGCCTATAAATATTTATATATTTTGCGCGCTTAGCTCAGTTGGTAGAGCGCTTCATTTACACTGA
>Ga0307932_1000452_pt1 | contig 17148 bp, 14 predicted proteins | sample OrgLakmetageno48_FD_201843 | JGI IMG/M metagenome (GOLD analysis project Ga0307932, IMG submission 201843) | Saline water microbial communities from Organic Lake, Antarctica - #48 | ecosystem: Environmental > Aquatic > Non-marine Saline and Alkaline > Saline | place: Antarctica: Organic Lake...
CTGCCACGCGACCGCGACGAGGTTGTCGCTGTCGGTACCCCATGGCGGATCATCGGAAAAGCGGGTAGCTGTGGCCTCGGCAGTCCAAAGGATCCAGCCCGTCCCGGTGGCCGCGTCGTCGACGGCGACGCCGTCGTTGACGGCGCCCAAGTCGCGGCAAGTATGCAGGCTGCTGCTCGTGCTTAAACTTGTGAGGCTGCTTGTGCTGGAACTCGACTGGCTGCTTTGGCTCGACTGGGTGGACTGGCTGCTTGTGCTGGACTGGGTGGACTGGCTGCTTGTGCTGGAACTCGACTGGCTACTTTGGCTGGACTGGGTGGACTGGCTGCTTGTGCTGGAACTCGACTGGCTACTTTGGCTGGACTGGGTGGACTGGCTGGTGGAACTGGAGCTGCTGATCGCTTCTACAATTTCGACCAAATCGACGAGAATTTGCTGGCTCGGGTCGCCGTCGTCCTGGTGGTAGAACTGAAGAAAAAAGAGCCCGCCATAGAAGTTATTGCTGTTCTGCGGTAGGTTAAACCGGTACTCAACAATCGAGCCGCTTTCCGGTATATCCTGGGCTTGGCCGGTCCACGCGTTATATCCGAATGTCGAAAAGTTCAACGCCCGAAGAACCACGTCGTGCCCGAGCGTCGCGTCGTACTGGGCCCGGACCAACAGATCGTAGTCGGTGTAGTTGGGGATTTCTTCGAATCGGAAATCGAACGCGAATCCCGGGAAGCCGGCCGTCTCGGCGATCGTGTAGGCGTCGCCGCCGGCTTGCCTCGCGTCGTTGACCGTGGTGCCGCCGACGACCGTGCCCTCGTACAAGGTCGCCAAGACCGGCAAATGGAAGATCAGCGAGCTGCTGCTGCTGGAACTGGAACTGCTCGACTGGCTGCTTTGGCTCGACTGGCTGGAAGTGCTGGAACTGGACCGGCTGCTCTGGCTCGACTGGCTGGAAGTGCTGGAACTGGACTGGCTCGACTGGCTGCTGGTGCTGCTGCTGCTCGAACTGCTGAGGCTGGACGGGCTGCTGCTGGACCGGCTGCTCTGGCTCGACTGGCTGCTCGTGCTTAAACTTGTGAGGCTGCTGGGTGAGCTGCTCGCGCTGCTCGTGTTCGGCCCCTCGGAGTAGCCAAAGGCGACGTATCCGAAATAATACGCGGTGGCTTCGGCCGTGCTGTCTGTATTCCAATCCCAGCCGTCGCTGTTGAACCCGGTCAGCTCGAATCGGTTGGACCAATTGGCGCCGCTCTCGTCGCCATAGTGGCTGTGCGCGTAATTGGAAACGAAGCTGTAGGCTGTCGAGGATCCGAGGGTCGCCACGTGCTGGTAAAAGTACCCGGCGGCCCCTTGGCCGCCGTGGCTATCGGCGGCGCCTAGCATACAAATATTGGCGCCGCTCTCGCTGTAGGCGTCGACGTTCACCGAATCGTTCACTGAGCTGGAAAGCATGCATGCTTGGGGCAAAAAGCCCACGCCGGTAATTTGCTCGCTTGAATCGGTGTCGGTTGGCGTGGTGTCGGTTGCCACAGCCACCGGTGCGCCGCCGGTCGATAAGGCCAAATAGGCGACTTGGTCCGAGTCGGCGCCACTGCCGCTAATCGTGTGGGTCCAACCGTCCGCGTCTATCGAGGTGACCGTCAAATCCCAAACGACGCGGCTGGTGATTTGGCCGATCATTAGCTGGTTTGAAACCTTGACGTTGGCGTCGGTCGACTGCCCGGCCCCGCGGGCGTTGAACATGAAATATCCGACCGACTGCTGGCTGACCGTGCCGCCGTAATCGGTGGCCCAGCCGACGGAAAGAATGCCGTACGCGGTATCGCTGCCGGCCGTCAGTAGGTTCGACCCAATCGAAAGTAAGCAAACCGCATCCGGCCTGAACCCCACGCCCGTGATGGCTTGGGAGCCGCTAGCCGACGGCGTAAAGTGCCCGGTCTTGGCTTCGCACTCGCTGCCGCCGAACAGGATCAGGATGGCGTTGTGCTGAAAGCCGTGGGACGCTTCCGCCTGAAACCGGATGCCGTTTGTGATCAACGCGTCCGTGCTCCACGACGCGGGTAGGGTGGTGGTCGTATCGCTAAAGAGCTCGGCGATTAGCCCGGTCGCGAAATGGCGAGCTGCTCGTGTGGTAGTGGCGCTGTCTTTCCCGCCCACGCACGCCACGTAATCGGTGGTACCATCGGTGAATCCGTAGGACAGCGACGCGTCGGCGCGGTTGGCTTCCGAGTCGGTGCTGTACGTTTTCGGCAAAATGACAATCGCGGCTTTGGGGGTCCCGCCGAAGTCGTCGATGGTGTATTCGAAGGTCCCGCCGCCGGTCCCGTCCAGCTCGATGACCGCGGTGCGGACCTTGAAAAAATCGAGCAGCGTGCTGCTCTCGCTCTGGGTAGAAACGGTGACCCCGGACCGACTGCTGCTGCTCGAACTGGTCAGGCTGTGGCTGCTGCTGCTGCTATTGTATTGGGCATCCCCGTACCCGAAAGCAATATAGGCGAATCTGTAGCCGGTCCCGTTGGCGGTGCTGTCTGTATTCCAATCCCAGCCGTCGCTGTTGAACCCGGTCAGCTCGAACTGGTTGGTCCAGCTTGCGCCGCTCTCGTTTCCGTAGTGGCCGTAAGCAAAATTATTGAAAAAGCTGTCGGCGTTGGTCGTGCCGAGGCTCGAGATGTATTCGTAGAAATAGCCGGCCGCGGCTTGGGTCCCGTGGGAATCCACGGCGCCCATCATGCACACGTTGGCCCCGGATTCGTTGGCTGCGACCGAATTAAGGGCGTCGTTTACCGAGCCGCCAAAAATCGCCGCTTGCGGTAGGAATCCGACCCCGGTGACTTGCTCCGCGGAGTTTGTGGTTGTCGGGGTGGTGCCGGTTCCGCACTTGACTGACGCACCGCCGGTGGCGAGGGCCAAATAGCAGACCGCATCCGAACTTGCCCCTGAGCCGCCGACGGTGTGGGTCCAACCGTCGCTGTCTAAGCTCGTGACCGTGAGGTCCCAATCGACGGTGGTTTGAATCTGGCCGGGAATATCGGCGTTCGATATAAGGCAGCCGTTGTCGGTATCAACGCCCGAGGTCTTGTTGTCTGCCATGTAGTAGGCCACCCCGCTCTGGGTGATCGAACTGCCGGATTCGGACGCCCATCCGAAACTCAAAATCGCGTTGTCCTGTAGCGTTTGGTAGGCCTGCTTGGCGTTGCCAACGGAAAGCATACAAACCGCGTCTGGGGCGAACCCCACGCCCGTGATGGCTTGGGAGCCGCTAGCTGCCGGCGTGAAGTCGCCGGTCTTAGCTTCGCACTCGCTTCCGCCTATCAAGATCAGGATGGCGTTTTGGGTGCTGCCGTAGCTCCCGGTGATCTCCAGCCGGATGCCGTTTTCCAAGAACGTGTTGGTGAACCATTCCACGTTTATATCGGGCGGGTTGCCCTCGATCAGCTCCGCGATCCGACCCTGTACGATGTGTCGTACGGTGTCGGTGGTGCTGACGTTGTCGACCGAACCGACGGCGACGCAGTAGTCCGTCGTTCCGTCGGTAAAACCGATCGATAGGGAGGCCCCGGCTCGGTTGCTTTCGTCGGCCGTGCTCAGGGTCCAGGGGAGAATGACGATCGCGGCCTTTGGTGTGTCGCCACCGAAGTCGCTGATCGTAAAATCGAACGTACTGCCTGGGCCGGGTAGCTCAATGATGGCTGTCCGGACCTTGAAGTACTGGAGCCGTGTGCTGCTCTCGGATTGTGTACTAGCGGAGCTCATGGCCGACCTCGGTTAGCTCGCGGCGACTCCGTACGGCGTGGAGGTTGCCATGGGCGGTGATCTATTTGGTCTGGTAACCGAAGGTCACGGTCCCGACTCCGCCGCATCGCACGCACCGCTTGGTGACGGTCTCGCCGTTCGGCAATTTCTGCTTGATCGTGCGGTTGCCCTGGCACTTGGGACAAGCCCGGATGTTGTCACGCGAATTGCGATCTAGCATTGCTGGGTTTCCCTTCTGTTGGTGGTTGGATTGGACGTTAAAAAAAAGGGCCAGGGCGGTGGGCCACACGCCCGCCGCCCAGCCCTCGCCTGGATAGGCACGACTGATCGCGCCGTTTTGCTTTAGTTGCGACCGTTTTCTAGCTTTTCACGCCAAGCTGGGACCTCGTCTGCATAGCGTGGTTTTCTCGCGCTGTTCCAAGGATCGTTGAGCTGTCGGCCTTCCAACCGGTCGATGGTTTGCTCGCTTGGCAGCTTGCCCTTGATCATCCGAATCTGCTTGGCCTCTTGCTTGCGAAGCAACTCCAAGATCAGGGTTTTTAGCGTGTCGGGCGTCAGGGTAAACGTCCGGGTAGGGACCGGTTTCCAATCGGCGGACCGGGCCTTGATCGACGGTGCTCCGCGGGCTACCCGGTTGATCCGGTCGACGAGCTCTGGCTGGTCGGCGAGCGGGTCTTCGAGGTAGGCTTTCATTTCGCTCGGTTTGACCCGGAGGCGGATTCCCGGGATGGCTGGCATGCCGGTCATGGCTGGGCCCAAGTCGCGACCTCCGGTTTCCCGGTCGTGTAGCTGCTGGACCGACCACGCGCCGCGTATGTTGCCCTGTCGGAAAACGCTGAGCGTGAAGTTGCGACAATTGTTGTCACCGAACTCGACGGTAAACGGCTCGAGGCGGTTGGCTTTGGTTTCGGCGGCCGGCTTCGTTTTTTTGTCGGCCGTCTGGGTGGTTCCTTCAGTCATGGTTTGCTCCAGGCTGGGGACTGCTGCTCGCGGCAGCGTGGGCTGAAAACTTGCCCCCTAATTTACACCCGCGATTGCGGGTAACGCTAGGCGGGCCCCCATAGGCCGCGATGGGGCCCGCCCTGCGTACCGGCTACGCTGCTTAGGCCTGGGCGTCCGTAATGACGGCCGCTGCCGACCCGTCCTCGAGCTGTCCGCCGTAGCGGGCCCGTGCGGTCATCAGCATCAGGTTGTTGCGCGTGAGCTCTTTGCCTTCGGTCGTGACCTTGATGGTTAGGCCGAGGCGTCGATACATGCGGTAACGGGCCCAATTCGTGAACGCGACTTGCGCGTTGGTGAACTGCTCGTTTATCGCGAACGGGTGGCCGAGCAACATGTAGTCTTCGTGGGTCATGCCGAAGACGCGGCGCTCGTCGCTGGTACCGACCGGAATCGACCTTGCCCGTTGGTAGGTCGTCTCGTTGGCGGCGTAGGTGATGCGATTCGTCGGCGTGTTGGCTTTGTAGTTCTTCGGAACGCCAAAGAGCAAACCTTCGTAGTCGCCGACCTCGGGAGGTCCGCCGGCCCCGTTGGCACTGCTGACCGACGTGGTCCCGGAGGCATTCATCACGCCCTCGGGTTCTGTCGTGCCGTCGCCAACGGCGCACTGCTCATCGAGCCACGCCAGCAATTGCTGGCCGTACTGGGCCGCGATGATGCCGGAAACGTCGATGGGGCTATCGCTTAGGAAATCGAGCCCAATCTCGATCGAGCCGTCTACCACGAAGATCGTGGTGTCAAACGCCGAAATGAAGCTCGCCGTGTTGAACAACGGGATGGCGCTGTCGTCGGCGCCGCCGCTGTTGAACACTACGTTGCCGATCGAGCCGCCCTCGATCCGTCGGCCGCGGGTGATATTCACAACGTTGACCCGGGGGTAAATTTCCCCGTTCAAGATCGGGATCGTGATTACCATGTCGTCGAACGCGATGGGGGCGATTTCCAATCCGCCGCTCGTGCCGTCGTCGATCACCGCTTTGATTTCGCTCGGGGTGAGCTTGCGGCTATTGACGCCGATCGCGCCCGGGGTATCGATGCCGGTTCCGTGAATCGCCCCGCCCCACTTCATTTCGTGGAGGGCGTACTGGACGAGGTCCCGGTCGTGCTCGGTCATCCGCATGGCCGGCGGGATGCCGGCGTCGCCGCCCTTCTCGCTGCGAATCGCCCACTTCAGGTAGGCTCCGCAGACGGCCCGCTCGCAATCGCTGGCGGCGTCGATGATCCGCCCGCCCGCCTGGGCGCCTTCAGTCACCGGTTGTCCGGCGAACGGATGGGGCGCGCCTTTGCTGGTGACGGCGGGGAATCGCTGGCTGGTCTTGGATTTGTCGTAGCGATCATCCGCTCCTACGAGCCGCACGGCCGGCGTATCGATGCCCGCTTCACTGCCGGGGCTACCGGCAAACTCCAGCTCGAACCGCGACGCCTTCCGTTCGGTCGGCGGCGTGTTGCCACCCGTTGCGCCGGTGGCCGCTTTTCCACCGTTGGGCGCCGGATCGTTCTTCGGCGTTTCGGGGCCGCGTTGCTCCAACGCGTTCAGCCGTTCGCCTTGCTTGGTCTGATTCTCCAAAATCAGATCGAGCTTACTGGTGAACTGGTCGGCCTCTTTGGCCTGGGGATCCGCGGTGAGCTCCTCGAGCTTCGCTGCGGTAAGCGTGCCCTTCATCAGGGCGTCGGCAGCTGCCGACTTGAATTCATCGTCCGACGCGTTGGCGGCTGCCAGACCCGCGTCGACGAGCCACTTCTTAATGGCTGCGGTCAATTTCATGGGTCAATCTCCAAAAGGAAAAAACATCTAGCCGCTAAACGGCCGGCTAAAACTCGCCAATTGCCCGCCGGTACCCGGCCGCCCGCGCGTCCGCGTCGTGGGTCCGCAAAACGGCCCCGAGGGCGTTGGCACAAACTAACAACTGCTCGTTGGTTGCCGCGGTCAAAACGTGCCGCATGGCTGCCTCGATCGTCAGCTCTTCCGGCGTCGGTTCGGAACCGTCGGCGTTCGCCGGATCGGTGCCCGGCGTGTGGTCGGTTTTTGCGTGTCGCTGCTGGTTGTTCGGCGGCGCCCCAGTTGCGTGGTCCGGGCTGGGTGTCGGCGCCGGAGACGCGGGGTTTGCTGGGCCGCTCTTCGGCTGCGGATCGCTCGCGTTCTCGTCGTCGCCGCCCGCTTCGGTGAGGCATTCCTTCAGGCGGCCCTCGCACCCGCGAACCAATGCCATTTGGCTGCGGTTGAGCTCGGTGGTCTCGAGCTCGGCCAAATCGTCGACCGTTTCCTGGAGCCGTTCCCGGTTGCGGCGGCTGAGTGCCCTGCCTCGCTTCTCCAAAACAGCGGCCGGCGGCTGGCCCTCGCTTGCTGCCTCGCGGCCGCCCTGCGATGGAGCCTCATCGCCCTGCGAGGCCTTTTGCTTGGGGGCCGCCGGCCTTGTTTGCTTTTGGGTGGGCGTGCCCAGCCGTAGGCCGCGGGGCCGAAAGTTGCTATCGGAAAGCTGCACCTGATCGATCAGCTCTCGCTGCTCTTCGAGACGCTTCATAGCGTCGCGTAGGTGATCGCCCATGGTCTTGTTGTCGTCGCCCTCGTCGGCCAAGGTGCGCGCGAACGCGGTTAATTCATAGATGTGGGCCCCGCTGTAGCCCTTGGTTTGTTTGACGGCGAGCTTGAGGTCGTCGTGCTCGGCGGTCGGGAGCCATTTTTCGATCATCGCCTTGCGTGCTTCGGCGTCCGGCAAATCGAAATTCAGGACGTCGTGGAATCGGCCGGGCCGGTCGATGATCGCTTTGGGGAGCCGCTTGGGGTAGTTGGTCGTGAGAATGGTTAGCACGCCGGCGGTCTTGTTGATCCCGTCAAGCTCGGTTTTTAACGTGTCGATCGCGTAATCGCTGAGCCAGTTGTCGACGTCCTCGATGAACACGATGCTCGGGGCGGTTTCGCGGGCCAAATCCAAAGCCCTACAAATTCCGTTGACCGCCCCGCAGCGGTAGAAGTCGCGGGCGGAGACCCAAATGAACGTGGCTTTCGCGTCGTTCATCATGACCCGTCCGCTGAGCGTTTTGCCCGTTCCGGGCGGACCCATGAAAATCATGCCTCGGCTGGGCATTTCGTCGCCGCGTTCGTTGATCTGCTGGACGGCTCGAACCAAAGGCCCGCGGTTCTTCTCGGGTAAGAAAAGGTCGCCCCACCGGTCGCCTTTGCGTGGCAGGAACGTGCCGGTCAACGCGAACGCTTCCCCCTTCAGGAAGTTGTTCTCGACGGCCCAATTCCAAATATCGCGGATCGTGTCGCCGCCGCAGGTGGCTTCCGCGGAATACACAACCAAACTTAGCCCGCTCCAGCCTCCAGCGAACTTCAAAACGACGTTTTTGCCGTCCGCCCCTTTGAAAAACTGCAAGCCGTCCACGAGAAACGTGTCGCTTTGCCGGCTATTGAGCTGGATCACTTCATGGGTCGGGGGCTGTTCCTGCCCGTCGCTGGTGATGTTGCGGATGTCTTGTGACTCGAATTGTTGCTCCGCCATCACCGTTCGGGCGCCGGTCAAAACGCTGCCCATCCTGGCTTGGGGGACATGCGTGCCGGTGACGAAAATTTCCTTCACTTGGCAGCCTAGGAATCGGGAGACCCAGTCGTACTCTAGCCGGCTCGGCTCGAGGTGCTCTTGGCCTACGTCGAAGCCCTTGACCAAGTCGATCTGCTTGACGGTCGGCTTTTGGAAAGTCACCCCTGGGGCCTGCTTAGTGCGGTTGTCAAAGAGCCGCTTGGCGTGGCTTTTGAACGTCGGGCTGGCCAGCTTGCCCGCGGCGTAGAGCTCGATTTCGGCTTCTACGTTGCTCGGTACGCTTACGAGGCTGACTTCCATGATTTCGAACGCCTTGATCAGGAAGCCAAACATTGGCTCCCCGTCGTCGTCGAGTCGCTCTTCGTAGTCGAGGACCCGAAAGCCGTGGCTGATTCGCAGGGCGTTGCCGATAATCAACTTGGCCGCGTCGCTGGTCAAATCGTTGACGTCCAAGAGAGCGGTTGCCACGCGAAGCACTTTCTTGTCGTGCTGTAGCGTGGTGATCACGCCCCCCATCGGGAACGTGCTGATGTGCTGCCAAAGCAACGGGGCTTTCGGGTCGAGCTTCGCGCCCTCGGTTAAGAGGATGTCCTGGTCCCGGTCTTCGCGCGGGGTGGTGATGACGTGCTGCAAAACCATCAGCGTATTGGGCGGGGCCTGGACGCCTTTGGGCAAAATGTCCGCCGGCTCGGTCTGCTCGATCAGCTTGGCGGCTTTGCCTATGAACGCTTCGATGCGGTTTTGCGCGTCGCAGAAGGTGACCGTATTGGCCGCCCGTTTTAGCGACTCGTCGTCGATCACTAGGCTGTGCGGTAGCTCGTCGACCGAATCAAGAACTTGCCGCTGGTAGACGTCGGCCGTGCCGATGCCGTACCCGAAGGAGCCGGCTTGTTTGGCGCGGGGACCTGCCATCCGCCGTTGGGCGATAGCCTGCAGAAAGCTCTTATGTTTGGTGGTCACGGGTGTCTTCCCTCGTCAAATGGATCAGGACGGTTCGTCGCTCGGCGACCGGATTATTTGGTCGTGGGTTCTGCCGGTTGCTTGAGCTCGCGCCTTGCTCGCCGTCGCTGAATGCGTCGCACGGCGGGCGTCGTGGCGGGTTTGTATCCGGCTTGATCCATCCGGCTTTCCATCGTGCCCAAAATCACCCCGAGCTTCCGCTTTTGCTTCCGGTCGGCGGTGTCGTCCAACGACTCGACAAACCGCAGGATGCCGCGGGTGTTGCCGGTCTGAAGCTGCCCCGCTTCGATCGCCGGTGCCGGTCGTCGATCGGAGGCGACTCCCAGCTCTTCCGCTTTCTTCAGGGTGGTTTGGTAGAGAGCATCCAGGTCGCCGACCCCGGTGGTGTTCAGGTACCGAACCGTGCTGTCAAGGTTCAAACTCACGGCCATGGCTTATCTCCGCGTTAAGTGATGGTGCTGCTGCTGGCCGAGCTCGTGCTCTGGCTGGTCAGGCTGCTGGAAGTCTGGCTACTCTCGCTTGACGAGCTGCTCGAGTTTGCCGTTACGCTGCTCTCGGAACTGATCGACTGGCTGCTGCCACTGGTCGTCGACCAGGAGCTATTACTGGAACTTTGCGAGCTGGTTGAGCTCGACGTTTGGCTGGTCGACGTGCTTTGGCTGCTGCTCGAACTGCTGGCGCTGGTCCAGCTCCGCGTGCTGGTCGCGCTGCTACTCGGGCTACTGGTCGAGCTGCTGAGACTGGTCCAGCTCCGCGTGCTGGTCGTGTTCGAGCTTTGGCTCGTGCTGGTTTCGCTCGTGCTCGTCCCGCTCGATCGGCTGGAGCTGCTGGCACTGGACCGGCTGCTTTCCGACAAGCTGTGCGTCTGGCTGCTCGTGCTGCTGCTGCTCACCGAACTGCTCGAGCTGCTGGTCCGGCTCTGGCTGCTGCTGGTCAGGTCACTGACGCTTGTGGACGAACTGCTCAGGCTGGTCCAGCTTCGCGTGCTCGACCGGCTCGTGCTGGTCTGGCTGCTCAAGCTGCTAGCCGTGCTGGTTTCACTGCTGCTGCTCGGACTGCTGCTGCTGGAAGAGGAGCTTTGGCTGGTCCAGCTGCGGGTGCTCGTCGCGCTACTGCTCGGGCTGCTGCTCGAGCTGGAGGCGCTGGTCCAGCTCCGCGTGCTGGATTGGCTCGTGGTTTCGCTGCTCTGGCTGCTCGTGCTCGAGCTCAGCGTGCTCTGGCTGCTCGTGCTGGAGCTCAGGCTGGTCCAGCTGTGAGTACTCGACCGGCTGCTGCTCGTCTTGCTGCTGGTTTCGCTGCTGGCGGAGCTGGCCGTCGACGTGCTCGAGCTGCTGCTACTGCTGGTAACGCTCTGGCTGCTGCTGCTCTCTTCGACCGGGATGGAGATCGCGACTTCCATGGTCGGCTTGGGGATCGGCGACCGCTGCGGCTCGTTGGGGCTGGGCAGGGCCGTCGCGAAAAAGAGCTGGCCCATCTGGCTTTGGTAGCCGGCGTAGGTGTCGACGAGCTGGGCTTCGAACGACCGGTTGTCGTCGAGCTCGATCGTGAAGCTGGTAATCGTGCCGGCGAGAACTTGGCGGGTGACCAAGTCGCGGGGGTGCCGGGTGACGTCCCAAATGGTGATCGATCGACTGTCGTAGGTCACACCGGGGCTTAAAAAGAGCGTAATTTCTTGAGCCACCTTCGCGCCCCCCTGGTTCGTCGACAAAAAAACCCGGCGTGCTGTGGTCCAGGCATAGCTTGGGCCGGTGCGCGCCGGGCTTGGTTTCTAACCTCTGCTCGGTAGGTGTGAAAAATAACAGCCGCGTTCGCGGTTGTCAAATCATCTTCCGGGCGGGTGGGTTATTCAGGGGAGGTCAAGTCTTCGTCGATGTTGAGCTGGACCGTGCGGATCTGTCCCGCGTCGAGCTTGATTCGAACGGAAAACCAGCCGCTTTTTTTGGCTACGAGGGCTTCGGTCGTCGTGTGGCGGTAGCGTTCGATCGCTTCGGCGACCCGGTCGACGGCCAGAAGCTGCTGGCTAAAGTTAGCTTTTTCGCGGCTCACAGGCTTGGCACCCCGTCAAAGTCGCCGCCTCGGATTTTGCCGACGATTTCGCCGTACGCTTTGGGTTGCGGATTTGTGTTCGCGGTCGCGACCAAACCTGCGTGGTCCCAATCGATTGGTCTATTGTCGTCGGTGCCTTGGTGCCGGCGGTGCTCCGACACGAGCCACGCACAAAGGTCGCGGATAGCGTCCGCTTCGCTGGGCTCGTGCCGGAGGTCGCCTAGGCTGTAGCGGTGGTGGAGAGCCCGGGCCGTGTGGAGCCAGCCCAGCTGTTGCGGGGTTAACTGCAAATGGCCGCCGGCGAGCTTGGACGTGCGGCCGAGCACTTTGGGGATGCGGCGAAAGTTTAGCTCAGCTACGATCCCGAGCATGTCGTGCGAACTCTTGACTCGCATGGTCGGATTCCTTTCTGGCGGGCGCTTCAGTTGCGTGCTCCGGGGCGTTGGCGGCCTATCGCTGGCGGACTGGGTCGCCCGGCCACCGTTCTTCTGGAAAACGGCGGCCGGTCTCTTGCTGATAAATCTTGCGGAAAATCGCCAAGACGTAGTATTCCGTTTCCGGCGGTACCCGCTGGGGGCCCCAGAGGTCGGTCTTGTCCCATTCCTTTAGGTGCTCGACTTGGTAGCCGTAGGCGTCCGCCAATCGGCGGAACCAATCGGCGGTATATTTCCAGAAGCCGTGGCGGCGGCAGCTGTCGGCGGCCGGGACGGCGTGGGTCATCAGTCCCCCGAATGCACAGGCTTGGTGGGCGTTGGCGAACACCTGGAACTGGTTTGATTTGACGTGCTCGCTGGTCCCGAAATTCGTAACGACGTCCGCTTCCCCGCGGCCGAAGCCCGCTTCTGTTCGCACCGCCGCCCAATCGATCGGCTGGCTGAGATCCAACGGGATCGCGCCGCCCTTGCCGTTGGTATCGATTGCGACGTGCCGGATACCCAGAAACTCAAAATAGGGCTTCGCGGCCTGCAGCCGACGGGCCCCTTCCCCGGGGTCAAACTTCAGCCGCTGGTTGCCGAACTCTACCATTTGCATGCCTCGCAACGGCCGGCCGTAAAGGTCGAACGTCCGGAGCAATAGTTCGCGGCAGCCGTTGCGGTAGTGGATGCTCATCCCTGGTTCCTTCCGAGGTCGCGGCGTTGTCGCGGGTAAAGCGTGTGGTCTTGGCCGTCGTCGGCCCATCGTCGCAGGCGGCGGAACTTATAACCGCGGTAGAATCCGCCCGGTGGGACCTCGACCGCTTTGGCCCGCGGTTGCCCGCTGCCATCGGTGCGGGAAACTATCAGGGTGCCGTGGTCGGTACTGGTGACGCGGATTTGCATGGCGGGGCCTATTAATAAACGACCGGCTCGTCGCCGGGCGTGTGGCGGTTCCGGACTTGATGCAAAACCTCAAATCCGAATTCTCGCACGGCGGTGTCAAATAGGAAACCTTGAGCCAGCCCGAATTGCGGGCCAATGCTTCCGTCGTGCTCGATCAGGGTCCGCTTGGTGTGGGAATCCAGCAGGCGTTTGTACCCGGCTTCGACCGCTTGGCGGAGGGCCTCGTGCTTGGCTTCGACCTCGACAAACCACCGCAGCTCGGTGTCGAACTGGATTACGATCTTGACGCCGGCCTTGGTGGTCCGCTCCGCGACGCCTCGTGCTTCATCGAATTGTGCCATCGAGCACCCCCACTATGAACTTGAAAAACTCCGGGTCCCGCTCGGCGAATCCGGCGGCGTCGCTGTAAAGTAGCTGGACGCCCATGCTCGTGAGCTCGGTGCCGCCGTAGCCGTAGGTTTTTCCGGTATAGAGCGCGTTATGCAGGGCTACGTAGGCATCGCCGATGTTGTCCGGCGTGGGATTGGTCGGGTAGGTTTTCCCGGGGTGCCAATTCGAATCGAAAGCTCGGAGAAAGTCGTCCTCGTTGCCCTTCTCGAGTGGGTCGTAGCCGTGGCCCATCAAATCACGCAGGTTGCGGTCTTGGGTGCCTGATTTGGCGATTCGGTACTTAACGAACTCGTCGGCCCGGCGTCGGACCCCGGCGACCTCGTGCTCGATGTGGTGCCCCATTTCGTGGACTATGATGTCGGTCGTATCACTCGGGTTGATATTGATGCCGCGGCGATTGGGCTTCGTCGGCGCGTGGATCTCTCCGGCGTAGAAGGCCCGGGCGCCCGGTTCCGCGCTATGGACCCGCAGGTGGGTCAGGTTGCGGGTGTACTGCTGCGTTTCCCGCACGAAGACCGTCTTGCGGAAAAAGTCCCGACCGTCGCCGATGCGGTCGTTCATCGCCTTATCAAACTTGCCGGTGCTCCGCAAATAATTGTGCTGGTCCCGCCAATCGGTGAGCTCTTCGCCGACCTCTTGGACCCGCGACGTTACCATCCGATCGGTATTCAGCCGGGTGCGTTGCTTGACCGGTATGCTGAGCGGTTTGAGAATCTTGCCTCGCATCCCGTTGTGTAGCTTTTCGAGCTGGCCGCGCAGCTTAGCCAGCTCGGCGAGCTTGGCGTCAGCTTCGTTGTCGAGGTGCTCTATAAGCTGAGATAATACGCTTTGGGGCGGCGTGTACCCGGGTTGGAACATGTCGCCGAAGTCGTTGTCTATCACGGTCTGGCGTTTCGCGAACAGAGTCTGGATCTCGCTTTGGAGTTTTGCCTGCTTGACCTTATTATCGGCGATCTTGGCGGCCTCGCGTTCCGCGGCCTTGATTACCTTGTCTGCTTTGGTCTGGAGGCCTTTGTGCTTGGCGACGAGCGTATCGACCGGTGCTGCGTCCAGGGTCGCGTAGTCGGCTTGCGTTAAATCGATTTCGGGGGGCGTTTCATCCGGCGTTTCCGGCGGCGTTTCTGGTGGCACCAAACCGGGCCCCTCGAGGGCCTCGGCTACGATGTCGCTGATCACGCTGCACTGGCAGTTGATCCGCTCGCCGGCCGGTAGTCGTCCGTGTCCGGGGTACGGGATTTCGTAGCCGCTGAGCGTAAAATTAGCCCGCGGGCCGGCGGCCTGGGCGCCATCCATGCCGGCGTGGCTTGGTCGCGTGGTGCTGCCGAGCACCGAGACCCATTCCTTGCCCATCGGCAGCCCGGTTTCCTCGGCCGTGGCGGCGATGCCGGCCTCGTGCCCGGCGTTCAAGGCCCCCTTCATTTCGGTGCGCACAACGCGCGTGGCCCGCATTACGCTGTAGGCGGCGCCGAACCGGTCGTTGAGCGTGCCTGCCATCCGGCGTACGCTGTGGCCGTCTCGCAGCCCCCGCTCCAGCTCCTGCCGGATGCCGTTGGCCGTGGTGGTGTCGATTTCCTGCCAATAGGGCTTTTGGAACGTCTCGCGCAAAAATTGATCGACGGCTTCCCGGAACCACAGCGGTGCTTCCCCGACCTCGACCCCTTCCGGAAGGTCAAGCTCCAAACGCTCGAGTATCTCCTGGGCGGTGGTCTTGGTGCCGAGCTCCTGGACGGCCTTCTCGATCGTGTCCAACATGCGGACCTCGTCGGTGACGCCCTGGGCGAAACCTTCCGCTAGCCAGGGGGCGGTCGTTTCGACCGTGTCGATCAGGTTGGCTTCGGGGTCGAAAATCTGGCTGATTAGCCACCCGGCTTGGGCTTCGGCGTTGGCCGGGTCCGGTTCGAAATCCCGGAGGCTGCGTAGGCTCTCCGCTGCAGATCGCACGCTCCGGCGAAAGTGGGCCGCTAAAGAGCGACCCAACCCCCTTTCAACGCGCGTGGCGCTTTTGAGCGTGATGGCGTGAAGGCGGGCCCGCACGTTATCCGGCGGGACCTTCAAATCCGGCGGGTCGATCGACTCCTCGTCGGGGGGCGCCGGAGGCGCGGGGTCGATCGGTTCAGGTAGCGGCTGGCCGACGCCGGTGATCTCGTCGGCTTCCGCGGCGGAAATCCGCAGGGTGACCTGGAGGATCCGGCTGCCTTGCTTGGGTGTAATCTCCCGGCTCGCGATCTTGTTGACGACGCCTACGATGCCGCTAAGACCGCCCTGCTGGTTGAGCAATCGCGTCTGGTCGTCGCGCTCTTCCAATGGCGAAATGCCGAGCACATTAGCTCGGAACTCGTCGCGGGTCACGTCGTCGTTTTGCCGGGCGGCTTGCCATTCCTTAAGCTGCTGCTCGGGGTCCGTCGGGACGGCCGCCTCGAACCAAACGACGAGCCGCTTGGGTTCGGCGAACATGGGGCCGATGAAACCGGTGGCCGTCTCGCTGATCGCGCTCAAAAGCGGGTTGACGGCGTTGCCGCAGAAGTTCTTCTCGGCCTCGATCGCCTGGGCTCGGTTGCCGGCGGTGACTTCCCCAACGACGATCGGATTGACCTTGAATCCCTGCATGACCCGTTTTTTTACGATTTCGCCGCTGCTGGGCCAATCCATTTCTTGGGGCGTATTATGTAGCTTGTGGACGCCCTCGATTAGCCCGTCCAAAATCGCTGGATCACCCGCGTTCACGGTTGTATTCCAAATTTCGCGTACGGCACGGATCAACTGTCGCCGCTGGTACGGTTGGAGGACGGGGCGGCGGTCGCTCAGGCTGCCGTCTTCGCGGCGTACCTTGCCGATCGTCACGATCAAATTCGGGTTGATCCCCCGTTCGAACATGTCCTCTTGGCTGTCCTGGATGTAGTCGTCGACCCGGATCGCCTTGAGAATGGCCCGCAATGGGCTATAGGCGGTTTTCAGGTCAGACGGGTCCGGGAGAAAGGTCCTTGCGACGCTGCCCGGCGGCAGCGGTGTGCCGGTTGGCTTGCCGGGCATCCGCAGCTCGAAACCGGTAAACAGCCCTTTGTCGTGCTTGGGGATGATCCAGTTGCTCGGGACGGCCCAAATTTCGCCGTCGCCGGGCTTCCCGTTCTGAGCCGGGGTGTAGCCGCCGACCCAGTAGGCTTCCCCGGTCACGCAAAGGTTGGCGACCGTCATGTAGACGAACTCGAACTTCCGCTGAATCGGGTTTGGCCGGGCGAGTAGGTCTAGGGCCTCGTGCTGCTGGAACACCTGAAGCTCTTGGTTGCCCCGCGCAAACTTATGCATGGATTCGGGGAGGCTCTTGGCGAAAGTCAGCGGCTTGGTCCGCAGCCCTTTTTCGCGGTAGGCGGCCGTTCGAGCCGATGGGTTTGGTTCCGCGTTCTCGACCTCGCCGACGGCGCACGCTTGGCCGGCTGCCCGGCGGGCGATCGCGTCAACGCAAACGTAGACCCAAGACCGGAAGTGCTGGAAGCTCTGCCGGCTCCGGCTGCTGTTCGGGTCCTGCCCCAGGATCGCGTTTTGTGTCCCGGATACTATTTCGGACGCGTCGGGGGTTTTGCGATCGCTGATCACCGACCGCTGCCGGTTGAGCATCGCGTTCAATTGGGTTTGCTGGGCGTCCCGGTCTGCCTTGAAATCGATCACCTTAAGTCTCCCTCGTCAATGTGAGGTGTTTCGACGGACCGCACTTTGGCGGCCGTCTGGCGGGCGGTTTCGGCATCCAGTCGGGCTCGTTCGCGGGTTTCCCACGCCAACCAGAGTCGGTCGCGTGCCGCGAATATATCGTTTTCGGCTTGCAATCGTAGCACTTGACGCTCCGCGTCAGCGGTCCGTTCCTTTTCTGCCTGGATTTCCGACTCCAGGTAGTCGCGGTCGGTGGCCCACGCGGCGCGGTCGTGACGGTGCTCCTCTAGCAAGCGACGCAGCGTTTCTTTTGTGCGACGCTGCTCAGCCCTGGTTGTACGCAGCTGGTGGGCTATTCGCAAATAGCGCCGCAGCAACGCCAGGGCTGAGCTCGCGCCTTCCAGGCGACTGCTCATTGGTTCGATTCGCCGGACGGCGGGTTGATCAGGATAGACTGGGTTCGCGGCACCTGCTGCTGTTCGTTGCTGGGCGATTGCTGTGGCGCGGCA
>Ga0307932_1000455_pt1 | contig 17120 bp, 16 predicted proteins | sample OrgLakmetageno48_FD_201843 | JGI IMG/M metagenome (GOLD analysis project Ga0307932, IMG submission 201843) | Saline water microbial communities from Organic Lake, Antarctica - #48 | ecosystem: Environmental > Aquatic > Non-marine Saline and Alkaline > Saline | place: Antarctica: Organic Lake...
TCAGAGCAGTCGAACATCGCCGGACCTGACACTAAATTTAAATTACAATTTTCCGATGACAGTAGTTTTGCTAATCCGGTAGATGTTGTAGCAACTTCGTCATGTGTATTAAATTCATTGTGGTGTTTTTCTGACGGCGGGGGAGCAGATAATGACATAATCACTACATCGCTTGTGTCAGATAATGCCGGTTGTACCAGTGGTACCGGAAATGGCTGTGGTACTCATAACGAATCACCAGTGTATGCTACTGGACATCTTCATGGAGCTGGTCGAGCTTTAGAATACTCATTTACGATTGAACAAGCTAGTGCACGAGTAAACACGGTTTATTACTTTAGACTCGTAAACTTACTTACCGGAGAGCCGGCAGAACTCGGCGAAGGGAAAACCTATCCATCTGTGTTGTCGGGAGCGTCGGAACTCACGTTTTCAGTGTCAGGACTTCCGTCGGGAACAACTACTGCAGGGGTAGTGACCGATGCTACTACTACCGCCACAGACGTGAACTTTGGTTCAATTCCGTTTAATATTGATTTCACCGCAGCACAGAGAATATCAGTAGAAACCAACGCAACGGAGGGCTATCAGGTGTTTAAGTATGCCTCTCAGGATTTAACTAATAGTTATGGTGTAGTCATTGACTCAATCTCTGCCAGTAATTTGACACCAAGCAGCTGGTCAGATGCCTGTTTTGCAGTGGCAACAGGGTGCGTCGGATACCACACCACTGATGCCGTTCTTTCTGGGGGTTCCACCCGCTTTGGGGCAATAGATAGCTACGCGGCACTTTCTTCAGAGCCGGAAGAAATAATGTTCAACTCACTTCCTTTGTCAGATACAGTTGACATTATTTATCGTATCCACGTTACTCAACAGCAACCAGCTGGTGATTACATTACTGACATTACCTACTTAGCAGTTCCTGTCTTTTAGATGGTACAATAGACCTAATTATGCTCGGGCCCAGACTATTCTTTCTTGCATTAATTCTTCTTGGACAGCTGTTCTTGCCTGTAGGGACTGCGTTTGCGACTGGTATAGACGCCCGACCTTTTTTGGTTGACGTTGAAATGGCGCCGCGAGAATCAAAGTCTCAAACCATTACCCTGCAAAATAATTATCCTACCCGGAAAGCCGTTCTCTATGCCACAGTGAACGAAATTAGTCTTGATTCAGTGGGTGAGATTAAAGAATTCGTGACGCCAGTGATGACCGACCGGACCAACACCGTCACCAGTTGGATTGAAATCAGTCGCGGGCGTCTTGAAGTACTGCCAGGGGAATCTCTAGAAGTCCCGCTGACTATTAAGGTGCACCCATTCGCAGAGCCTGGTGCATATCATGTATTTATAGGATTGGTAGAAGCTTCAAAACGAAATGTTGCGCAAGCCATAGCACTGGCGGGTGATGCACAGGGAGTGATCGTAAAGATAGAAATCAAAGATCAACGCAAAGACAGTATGCGCATCAGTCGGTTTCTCATCGATCGATTTGTTATTGGAGAAGACAGTAAACATATCTCTGTTGAAGTCGAAAATATGGGTGATTTACCGTCAGCGCCGTCAGGAGAGATTATCTTTTATGACTCTCGTGGGGTTGAAGTAGATAATGTTGTATTGCAGTCTACCGAACAAATTAATCCCGGTGAAACAACCGTCATTGATGCCGCTGTACCCTTAGCTTCAGCGTTAGGTCGGTATAAAGCAAACATATCTCTTTCCTACGGTGACAACCAAAGTGCTTCTTTATTCGACACTACGTACTTCTATATGATGCCGTGGAATATTCTACTTATGGTCATCGGGGCTATAACTGTAGTATCATTACTCATAACACTGCTTTTGCGTAGAGCGTTATTTGCTCGAGACGAATACGAAGACGGTGATGAAGTGGTGATGTATGTCAAAGACGGTCACGACCCGCAACCCAAAGATCATGATATCGACCTCAAGAAAAATTCTTTATAGCCTGCTCTACAGTTTTGCATTTTTCTGGGTGCTGTTCCCAGGTTGGCTTTACGCGCAAGAAGCGCTTAGTTTGAGCATCTCTCCGACCCTTTTTGATATGTCAGGTAGTCCTGGACAAGAGTGGACGAGTGCATTAAAGATCATCAATTCTAATTCATACGAATTAGTCGTGTCAGCCGATATTGTAAACTTTGCGGCTGAAGGAGAGAGTGGGCAGGGGAGATTTATCCCCAGCTTCGACCCAGAGACCCGCGGACAAACATTTGCCGAGTGGATTACTATCGCCGACACTTCAGTGGTCATTCCGGCTGAACAAACAGTACAGATACCGTTCTCGATAAATGTCCCCGCAGACGCGCCACCAGGTGGTCATTATGCAGCTATTTTGGTTGGTACTAAATCAGACGGTGGCAGAAATGGGAACACACAGGTGCAAACATCACAAATTGTTTCCTCGTTAATTTTTTTGACTGTCGACGGAGAAATTGTTGAGAGTGGAAACATTCGGCAATTTACAACAGAAAAACTAATCTACGAATCACCAGTAGTCAAATTCAATTTGCGCTTCGAAAATAAAGGTAATGTGCACCTACAACCCCAAGGGGACATAAAAATCTTGAATATGTGGGGGCAAGAAAGAGGGCTTATCCCAATAAACAAACGTTCATTGTTCGGGAAAGTTGTACAGGATTCAGTACGAAAATATATTTTTACTTGGTCTGGCGAATGGTCATTGGCTGACATGGGTCGCTATACCGCAATTGCAACTCTGGCCTATGGTGAAAAAGAGAGGCAGTTCACATCAAGTGAAACACACTTTTGGGTGATTCCATGGCGGGTGCTCTTGGTCGTAATTCTCACTCTCACGGCATTTGTGTGGCTGTTTACTTGGTTGCTAAAGCTCTACGTACGAAAAATGCTTTTGATGGCTGGTGTATCACCAGAACTACACACGCTAAAAAAACCAAAGCAAAGACCAACTAGACGTATTTCAGTAGTGGCTCCAATTGGAGCGGGAATTCTTGATTTGCGCAACCGATTCAGTAGAACCCCTGATCTTTTTGGGCGCGCAAAGGTGCTACGGCAGTATATTGTGCAATACAAACTGTTCTTTATTGCCGTCATTTCTTTTATTATTTTCCTCTATTTAATTTTTCTTTTTATTCAATCTGCTGCTACCGATGAGCGGGCGTATGAAGTTACAATAGAAGGACTGCATTCAAACGTTGAGCTTAACTCGGAACAGATTAAATACAATGAACTTTCAGAAAATATTGCCGTTGAGTCATCTGTGGTGCAAAAAGACCTTCCAGATATTCGGATTGTGAACAGAAGTAACGTTAGTGGCTTAGCTGCCCGCTTGCGATATGATTTAGAAGTCAACGGATTTCCTGTCGGTGAGCTGAGCAGTGAATTCGGTGCCAATGAAAGTCGTACTGTAATAGTGTTTGCTCCTGAGTATTCTGACCAAGCCCTAGAACTGAGTAACTTCATGGGAGAAACGCTACTGTCAGCATTTAACGAAGCCACGGGGACTGATTTTCCGATTACTATTTATGTCGGATCAGATGTTGCCGACACGATAAACTAATATGCGACACAGCATTCTACTGAAATCAGTCATACTTATTGTGTGCATCGTGATCGGTATGCTGGTGTTCACTTACCTAAAGTCAATCGATCTATCAGATGCGCCGCCAGCCCATACTGTTGGCTTTGCGGGGAAAGATACGTATTGATAAATAAAAGTATGGGAAAATGAACACTATGGAGCGCTCGAGCAAAATCACACTGGCCGTCATAATGGGCATTATTATTCTCGTCGGTTGGTACGCGTACTCTGTCACCCAAAAACATTCCCAGTCAGGATTGATTAAAAGTGAAGCTGGAGCATCGTTAGTTACCCAACAGGGTGAGTCTGCCTACACCGATATCAATGGAGACCCGATTGCGATTGATGAAAATCTCGGCAAAATCTTGGTAGTAAACTCATGGGCGAGTTGGTGTCCTGCCTGTGCAAATGAGTTGCCAGACCTAGCTCGGCTAGGAGAAGAATTTGCCGACAAAAATGTAACCGTACTCGCTATCAATCGTGCAGAACCCAAAACAACCGCTCTGGCTTTTTTAACCAGCATTGATGCTGTTGACGGGCTACAGCTGGTGCTAGATCCAGACGACAAGTTCTACTCATCTATCGATGGGTACGCTATGCCTGAGACCTTGTTTTATGACACTCAAGGAAATATTGTTTTTCATCAACGGGGGCGAATGACCTACGAAGAAATGAAGACCCAGACTGAATCAGTAGTAAATCAGTCAGCAGAAGAATAATGCCTCACTACAACTCTGGAACAAAGCCGTCAGGCCGCGAACTCGTTAGATGTTGACAGATTTTATTGTATTGGATATAAGTAGGTCAGGTCGCAGTAGGCTAGGCACGTCTCTTTCAAGTTTATTTGAAGCTTCTAGCGATAGAAGTTTGGAGACGTAATTATGTCTATATGCGAAAAGCAGTTGGTTTTTTGGTAGTTCTTTGGGGGCTTTCGCAGTATTTTACAACTGCTCTGCCAGCGCTTGATAATGCGGCGCGCGAATCTTTTCAGGTGATTGAAGTTGCCGCTTCAGTCTCTCAAGATACATTACTAAAACAAAGATAGTATTATAAGGTCAGCATCCGTGCTGACCTTTTTTGTATTCCGATAAATACTGTATACTAACGACATGAAATTAAGCAGAGTGGTTGAGTACGTATTTTTCTTTGGCTTACTATTCCTAGCGGGCTACATGGTGTGGCTGATTATGGCTCCGTTTGTCAGCGCCCTGGCTCTAGCGGCCATTATAGTGACCATTTGTCACCCCTTACACAAGCGCATTATTGAAAAAATGCCGTACCAAAATCGCACACTGGCCGCCTTTGTCAGTACAATGTTTGTGCTGATTGTGGTGGTGATACCGTTGGTGCTCATATCCTCACTGGTAGTGCGCGAAGTGGTGAGTTTCTATCAAGAGTTAGATTCTGGAGGTTTGAGTATTCAGTCAAGTATCGACCAGTTAGAAAGTACGATTCAGCAGTACGTTCCTTCTTTTGAGGTTGACTTAACGCAACAGATTCAACTCAGTGCTGAATGGTTCACCGGAAATCTCGGGGCAATCTTCGCTGGGACCGTATCAACTGTATTTGCATTTTTCATTGCGTTGATTGGTTCATTTTATTTCTTTCGGGACGGTAAAGAGTTGCTCGACCTCGTTATAAAAGCCAGTCCGCTGCCAGACGAAGAGGATCGAGTTATCTTTCGGAGACTGGGAAATGCTATCCGATCGGTTGCTACAGGGACGGTCTTAGTGGCCTTGATACAAGGTTCACTTGTGGCGATTGGCTTTACGTTCTTTGGTATTGAACGCGCAATTCTGTTTGGCTCTATTGCGTCGGTCGGTGCGCTAATGCCTGGGGTGGGCACCACTATAGTGACGGCTCCGGCCATCTTGTATCTGTTTTTTACTGGAGACACGGTCAATGCGATTGGGCTGACTGTCTGGTCAGTGCTCATTGTGGGATTTGTAGACAACTTAATCGGACCATACTTAATGAGTCGAGGGAATAAAATGCACCCGTTCATTATTCTAATTGCTGTCTTAGGAGGTTTGTCACTGTTTGGTCCAATTGGTTTCGTTATTGGTCCGGTGGTAGTAACTTTGTTTTTAGTGCTTCTGGAACTGTATAATCAGTACATAGTAAACGAAAGTAGTATTAAAGATATTCCTGACTATGATGAAGCGTGATCAAATTGAGTCTCTGTTAAAAATCAATGGCGTAGAGCCAACCTCTCCAGACGAACAGATACGTTCTGTTTTATTAAGTGCCCGTTACACCAAAGACGAAGTCGATACTGCCATTATGGTATTGCGAGAAAACACGAAAACAAATAAAACTCGAGTTGATGGGCTACATAAAATTTTTCGTACCAATGAAGGGTTGCGTCCTGAGGAAATATCTCAGCTGTTAGGCATTGAAGTCGAACTCAGTGAGCGAATTGAAAACAATGATGCTGTGGATGCCAAAGATTTTTCTCACCTACAGAATGTCATTATTACGGCTTTATCTTTCGCACTCGCGATTTTAGGACTGGCTTTTTATATGTACATCTTTAAGGTTGGTTTATTTTATCCCAACATGGAAATATTCTAGATGAAACGCACCCACCTTACCCAGTCACTGCTTTTGAGCGTACTCATTTTTCAGTTAATTCTCGTTAGTCCACACATACCGTTAACTGAGTATTCTCAGGGTGAGATTGGACACTTGGTAAAAAATGAAGCATCACGCAGCCCTCAGCTGTCGCGAGTACCGGTGTCGTATGTGGCCAGAGAACAACCTTACGATAGCCTTATTATTGTTGGCGACGTTTTGTTGTCCAGAAACATTGAATTTTTAATGAGTCAACATGGAGCAGATTACCCATACAAAGGGTTGTCTTTTTCTACTCTGGCCAGACAGCCGGCGGTGGTGGGGAATTTTGAGTCAAGTATTCCTCAGGTACATGTGCCTACCCTGACGAACCAAATGCGTTTTTCTGTGTCATCTAACTACATTCCAGGCTTGGCTACGGCTGGCTTTACTCATTTGTCACTTGCCAATAATCATACATTTGATTTTGCCCAAACAGGATATGATAACGCAAAAAATGTGCTCCAACAGAATCACCTCTCAGTATTTGGACACCCCAAGCAAATAGATATCGATGCTGTTAATTTTATTACAGTACAAGATTCGGTTGTCGCAGTAATTGCAGCTCACACATTAGAACAGTTACCAGCATATTCTGAGCTAAAAGCAGTGTTTGAGTATGCATCAGCTCGGAGCGATTTTCAACTAGTCTACGTTCACTGGGGTACCGAATATGTATCAGTCCATAATGCAAGACAGCGTGAAGCAGCTGAGCGATTTGTGGACGCTGGAGCCGATGTCGTCATTGGACATCATCCCCACGTAGTACAAGACATCGAACTAATAAACGGCGTACCAGTGTTTTACTCGTTGGGTAACTACATATTTGACCAATATGATTCTGCTGAAACACAAGAGGGACTGATGCTGCACTTAGAATTTTCAGCTGCTCAGCCCAACATTTCGATACTGCCCGTAACCAGTGTTGGTACTTTGTCGCAACCTCGCTTCATGGAAACAAAAAAACACGCCACGTTTTTAGAGAATTTAGCTAATAGATCAGACCCCGAATTAAGAGAATTTATCAGAAGCGGTCGAATTTTGCTTGATGTACAGGTTGCATCTTCATCAAAAGTCGCTATGATGAGCCAATAAATAACGTATTATGTTTAACAAATTTGAATTAATCGGAGGCGCAGCAAGTATCCTAAGTATGGCCTTAGCGCTTTATCTCATCCAAGTCGATGACTTTCTTGGTCAAGTGGATGAACAAGCACAATCTGCACAAGTAGTAGGTGCAAACAACGCAATAGTTGTGGTGCCACAAGGAGAAAATGCAAATCAATTACGTGCCGATGCATTTGTGGAGGCAGCTGATAATAAGGGTAATATTAAACGTATGGTGATTGATGATATTAAAATTGGAACGGGAGAAGCAGTGAAAGAGGGGGATGTGGTGTCGGTGCACTACGTAGGCCAACTACAAAACGGACAAGAATTTGATGCGTCTAAGAAACGAGGTCAACCGTTTGAATTTACTGTCGGAGCTGGACGGGTGATTCAGGGGTGGGAAGAAGGAGTAGTTGGTATGAAAGTAGGTGGTGAACGAGTACTCGTGATTCCTCCTGAAAAAGGATACGGTGAAGCCGGAATCGGTCCAATCCCTGGCAACGCTACGCTCGTATTTTCTATTGAACTGCTGGAGATTAAATAATGAATGAACAAAGGCCCAAAGGGCCTATTGTGAATTTATGCCTGAATCGGCGGCTTTAGCCCGCCGCCGATTCCTAGGCGAAGGAAGTCCAACCCAAGCCACGTAGGCTTTAGCCCGCCGCCGATTCCTAGGCGAAGGAAGTCCAAGGCTGGTGCGTAAGCTGTGCCCGACATTTCTTAGACAGCAGTATTCAGATACATGAAAAAACCCGTCACCTTTGAAATCATAAAACGACAGTCCGGCACTCTTGGTCGGGCTGGTGTTATACATACGCCTCACGGAGATATTGAAACCCCCGCCTACGTTGCAGTAGGGACAAAGGGGACAGTTAAAAGTCTCAAACCAGAAGATATGCGCGACTATGTGGGCAACCAAGTCGCACTGGCAAACACCTATCACTTGTTTCTTCAGCCTGGAGACGATGTCGTTAAAGCGGCTGGTGGACTACACAAGTTCGCCAACTGGGACATGCCGACCATTACTGACAGTGGCGGTTTTCAGGTATTTTCTCTCGGCGCCGCGTTTGGCAAGGGTGTAACAAAATTTGCTGCCGACGCAGAAGGCGCAGAAAAAGAAGCGCAGAAAAACGGCCTCAATGTTTACAGTAAAGAATTTGCCTCCAATCACGGTAAGCTGTGTGTGATTGATGAAGAAGGAGTGACGTTTACCTCGCACATCGACGGCTCCATGCATCGCTTTACCGCGGAACGCTCGATTGATATCCAACACAATATAGGCGCGGACATTATCATTGCGTTTGATGAGTGCACCGGTCCGACCGCTGACAAGCAGTACCAAAAAGAAGCCATGGAGCGCACCCATCGCTGGGCCAAGCGGTCTATCATGGCGCATAAGCAAAACTTTGAAGCTCTCAAGAAACAGGGACTCTACGGAGTAGTACAGGGCGGTCGCCACTTAGACTTGCGAGCCGAAAGTGCTACCGCTTTGAGCGATATGGATTTCGACGGCTTTGGTATTGGCGGCAGTTTCTCTAAAGCCGATTTGGGCGAAGCTTTGCGGGTGGTCAACGAAATCCTGCCTGAGGACAAGCCTCGTCACTTGTTGGGAATCGGAGAGCCAGAAGATATTCTCGAAGGGGTGTCACTCGGGTGCGACACCTTTGACTGTGTAGCGCCGACCCGCATTGCACGGACGGGAACTATCTACGAAAAAACCAGCGAGGGACACAAGCGAATCAATCTATTAAATGCAAAATACCAGCGAGACTTCTCCAAGCCAGACGAATCTTGCGATTGCTATGTCTGCCAAAACTACACCAAGGCGTACCTCGCCCACTTATTCCGTTCCCGAGAAATGCTTGGCCCACACTTAGCTTCACTGCACAATCTGTACTTCATTGTCAATTTCACCAAGCAATTGCGAGAAAGTATTTTGTTAAAATAATGAACACTATTCGCCAAAGGAAAGTCGAGCTCACATCACTACGTCGCTGACATTGACTTATAGTTTAAATATGGCATTTTAGACACAGTCTGAACCGGAACAGGAGAGTGAAAATGTACACACCTACACATCCTCCTGCCACGCCGGAGGAACTCAGAGAGCTCATTAGGATATTCTGCCAAAAAGACCGCTTTTTGAAACAAGTAATACTTCGGTTTAAAAGTAATGCTGACAGAAAGCTCATCACAAAGTCGTATCATTGGAACGCTGAACTTTTCGCCAACACACGAAGGCTTAGTGGTGGTTCGTATATGGACGGCCACCTTGTCCCTGTTGCCATACTCATGCTTGAGTATTGGTCTGTACTAGATGCAGAGGTGATTGCAGCCGCATTGTCTCATGATTCACTGGAAGATTTTCCAGCAGATGTAGATCGTAATTTTATTGCCATTCACCAGACCGAGGAAGTCGCTCGGTTGACACAAGGTATGACAAAACCACCTTTGAAAAGACGGGCTAAAAATTCTGTTGCCTACAGCCACGCAGTGATAAGTCGCGTAGAAGCGCACGGACTGAACTGTGTATTTCTAAAGTGTAATGCCGATAGGTTACACAATATGCTTACTTTGTGGGGTTCTCCCACTAAGAAACGATGGAAAATCTGGGAGACTGAGCAGTATCTTCTTCCTTTAGCCAAACGGTTTAAAATTCCAACTAATGAGCTGCAACTTGCTATCGCTGAACAAAAAGACCGTCTGCACATTGACGACACAAACTAACTAAAGCCAACGGTACTCCCGTTGGCTTTTTCATTTGCTCGTAAAAAGGTATAGTACTAGACGTGAAGTTTGAAATATCAACCGAAAAAACTCCGGCTGGAGATCAACCGCAAGCGATAGAAAAGCTCATGCAAGGCTTAAGAAATGGTGAGACACACCAGACGCTTATGGGCGTGACCGGTTCAGGTAAAACATTTACCGGTGCCAACGTCATACAACAGATTCAAAAGCCCACTCTGGTGATTGCCCACAACAAGACATTGGCCGCGCAGCTAGCACAAGAGTATCGTGACTTTTTCCCGAACAATGCGGTGCATTACTTTGTGTCCTATTATGATTACTACCAGCCCGAGGCGTACATGCCAACCTCTGATACCTATATCGAGAAAGAATCGCAAATCAACGAAGAAATCGACCGCCTGCGCCACGCGTCTACCCAAGCGCTGTTGACCCGGAAGGACGTGATTATCGTGGCCTCGGTATCATGTATTTATGGGTTGGGTGCACCAGAACAATATCTCAAGAAACACCTCAAGATAGAAAAGGGATTTGAGACTACTCGCATGTCCATGCTGCGGACACTCGTAGATATGTACTTTGAGCGCACCAATGCTGACTTGAATCCGGCTCAGTTCCGTGCGGTGGGCAATACGATAGAAGTCATGCCGACCAACGAACGGGTTATTTTTCGTCTCGGTTTTACTGGTGACAAAATCACGACCATCACCAAAATCGACCCAGTGACCCGTGCCATCCTTGAGGAGCCCGATGTGTTTTTCTTATTTCCTGCCAAGCACTTCGTGACTCCAGAAGCCGAGCGGAAAGTGGCGTATCAAGACATCAAGCTAGAGCTCGAAGAGCAACTTAAGAAATTTAAGAAAGAAGGGAAGCTACTTGAAACCGAACGTATTAAAAGGCGGACTGAGCACGACCTGGCAATGATTCGTGAGGTGGGGTACTGTAACGGAATTGAAAACTATTCCCGACATTTCGATAGACGAGCGCCGGGAGCTGCTCCATACACACTGCTTTCATACTTCCCGCACAAAAAAGATGGCTCGCCAGACTTTTTGACTATTATTGATGAATCGCACGTGACCATCCCACAACTCAACGGTATGTATGCCGGTGACCGCTCGCGAAAAGACACCCTAGTGGAACACGGCTTCCGGCTACCCAGCGCCGTAGACAATCGACCACTCAAGTATGCCGAAATCGATGAACGACTGGGACAACGTATTTATACCACCGCCACCCCTGGTAAGTACGAAATGGCTAAGGCCCTAGAGTCAGGTATTCCAATGGTCGAACAAATTATTCGTCCAACCGGACTAGTAGACCCAGAAATCGATGTGCGACCCATTAACGAAACCAAAGACTACCCTGGACAAATCAAAGACTTTATTGCTGAAGCAGAAAAGATTATTAAAGGCGGGGCACGAGTGCTCGTAACAACGCTCACCAAACGGATGGCTGAAGACCTGTCTGAGTTCTTGGACGAGAAGAAAATTAATACCAAGTATATCCACAGCGACGTGGACACCATGGAGCGAATCGAGATTTTGACAGACTTCAGACGTGGAAAGTTCGACTGTCTCGTAGGGGTGAACTTGTTGCGTGAAGGACTCGACTTACCCGAGGTGGAACTAGTGGCCATTCTTGATGCGGACAAGGCCGGTTTCTTGCGCAGCGAAACGGCACTTGTTCAGACCATCGGACGAGCTGCTCGAAATGTCAACGGGCGCGTGGTACTCTACGCAGACGAGATGACTGATGCGTTGATATACGCAATTGGCGAAACGCAAAGACGTCGCGATAAACAAATTGCTTACAACACCGAGCACGGTATCACTCCCAAAACGATTGCGAAAGAAATTAAGTCTATCGCTGATCAGATGAGAACCGATCATGACGAAACGGTCGAGACCTTGCTTCAAGTCGATATGGAGTTGTACAAAAAGAATCCCAAAAAGGTGCTCAAAGATAAGAAACGTCAGATGGAAGAAGCGGTGGCGGCGCTGGATTTTGAAACGGCAGCGATTTTACGAGATGAAATTCGCCATTTCGAGGAAAGTGACCGCAAGAAGAAAAAGCCTAAGTAGTGTGAGTTATTAATTATTTAAAGCATTTCAGGTGCTACCATTACAAATATGTCAGTATTATCAAGCAAAACAGTGTTAGTAGTCGGACACGAAAACTCACAGATTCACGCCTTAGAAGAATCTCTGATGGCTCATGGAGTATCAATTGTACATATGCAATGTGCAGATGTAACACCAGAAACAGTTGCGGAAAAAAAGGTTGACTTGGTAGTACTGAACCATCTACATGAGGACAGTACCTGCCTAGAGGTATTTAAAATTTTGCACACAACGGATATGCGCGGACTCCTTCCCGTGTTTCCGCTTATTAAAGATGTCGAACGAGAAATTCAAGATGTATTAGCTCTTGGTGCAGCAGACTACATAACTGAAGATGAAAGCATTGCCTCAATTACCCAAAAAATGAAAGCCATTTTTGGACAGGGTCTAGATTATTCAGGAGACTCAGTTATTGACATTACGCCGGCGGAAGTTCCTGTCAGCAAGCGGGGAATTAAAGTATATATTGTGGAAGATGACCCCCTGCTTCGTAACCTCCTATCAATCCGTTTTGAAAAAGCAGCCTTTGAATACAAAGTAAACGGCAATGGTGTCGATGCCGTTTCTGAAGTAGCGGAATTTAAGCCAGCAGTAGTCATTCTTGATTTGATGCTGCCTGGGAAAGATGGCTTTGAAGTTTTTGCGGAGCTCAAAGCCGATCAACAGACTCGCGATGTACCAATTATCGTGTTTTCAAATCGTGATGGACTCAACGATAGAAAACAAGCACAGGAGCTCGGAGCAGCAGCCTTTTACGTCAAAGCGATGACAGACCTCTCCGAACTCGTAGCGAAGATCGAATCTTTGGCTGAATAACTGTTGAAACAAGCGGTTGGCTCTCGGCCAATGATATATAATTGGGTATGCCTGTCACTAAAAAGTCCTCCATAAAAAAGCCGCGACCCCGCAAAATAGTTTCCAGTAAATCGGTTGCGGTGAAGTCAAAACCTGACAAGTCAGAGCCAAAGACAGTTGCGAAAAAAAAGCCTGAGAAGAAAAGCTCAGTCACTAAAGCTCCCAAGAAACAGCCCACAAAGAATACCTCTTCGTCAGCTTCGAAGAAGCCCAAAAAAGCTCCCAGCACGTACCAAACAGCGTCAAAACAACCTCCAAAATCCGCCCAAGGCACGGTGAAGGTACCGAATAATGTTCCTCTGCGCTCGATTGAAAAAGCTGAGGTATTAAGAAGTGAGTTAAGTCTGTACTGGCAAAAATCTATGTATAGAGTGGCAATCGTCAGCGGCTTCTGTTTTTTACTTATCGGATCAACATTGGCCAGCGCTACAGTCTTTGGAGGATCGTTCGCAGTCAATAATAATGCGTTGGTCTCTACAGCGGTGACAGAACCAGTACTTACAAAACTCACCATGCAGAGCTCGGTACCGAGTATTCTTAATGAACCAAGTAAAGTGTTGTTCACACTCACAAATGTCCATTCACAAACGGTAGAGTATTATTTGTTAAACGAGACCACCCAGAAAACTACTCAACGTCAGAGTGTGAAGAATCTCCAAGACACAAAATATTCCTTTTCAATTTCTCCAGAAGATATTCAATCAGGTCAATACAAACTGTATATTCAATACACTGAAAAGAACCTCTTAAACCAAACCCACGCGTCGAAGAAAATTGAGATGGTTGCTAAGTTTTCGGTGCCCGAAAAAGTAACTGTCTCTGCAGTAGCTCAACCAGCGTCGAGCGTGCCTGATGAGCCAAACACTACGGATTCTGATTCAATAACTACAACGGCTCCAGAAGCAGTATCGGACACCACGGGCAGTTCTACTCGGGAAGTGATGAGTGAGGTGTCGCCCGAATCGACCACAGAGATAGCTGTGAAACAAGAAACGTCAACCGAAAAACAAATTGTCAAGCAGTTTTCATTGTACACAAAAGACACCACTGTATCTGACGTGCTGTCTATAAATATTATCCAAGCAACTGACTTTCGGAACCTAGATCTGTACGCACGACCAGTAACCTCGCTCAACTCTCGATTTTTGACCAGAGCCAGCGAGCGGTCCGGAACACGGGTATTTATTGTAAATACAGCAACGTTTCTGCCCAACGGTACATATGAGTTTTATGCAAGAGGAATAGATGTTACCGGTAAAGAGCGGACGACTCCATCGCTATTGATTACGGTCAAAAATACCACTGTACCAGCACCAGTAACCACTGCTGATAATGTCCGACAGCCAGTGAAATCGGTGGAAGAACCTGTGGTTACAGATGATCTTAACCCCAATGAGACTGTACGCGAAGTAAGAAATTTTGCCCCCGTTGACTTAGACGCTCGAAAAGAAGATGAGGCGCTCCAGAATGACGTGCAAAAGGCAAGTGAACAACTGTTCATGCAGAATTCAGAAAAAATTACTGAATTACTCAATAACTACGCATCTGCCCGACAATCCGATGACGCAATTGTCATAAAAACGGCTCGAGCTGCACTGACAGATTTGCGAGTTGAGTTGGAAAATACTGCACTGGTAGACAAAAAGCTAACCGGTATCGCAGACGACGTGATTCTGGAGATGTCTCAAAAACTTGCTGATTTACAAAATAAAGTCGATACGTTTGAACAAATTCGCAAAGAAAGAAGTGGCGGCCAATCAGCCATCGACACTGACAATGATGGGATACCCGACTATGATGAAGTGAACTTATACCGAACTGATCCCAACGAACCGGACACTGACGGTGATGGGTTTGCTGATGGAATAGAGATTGTTCGGGGGTTTGATCCGCTGGATGATACAGCAGAGGCAGTGATCGAGTTTGAATCTCCTCGGGCAACGGTCGGGCTAATACAAACTGACATACTGGTGGTGGAGGAAGTGATTCCGGTAATACACTCCATTACTGAAACCCAGGACACCAGTGTGCGAACAGAAATCAGGGGGCGAGGCCTGCCAAATTCTTTCGTGACGTTATATATCTTCAGTACACCAACTATTGTGACTATCAAGACAGACGCTGACGGCTCATTTGTGTACACCTTGGAAAATGAGCTCGAAGATGGTGCTCACGAGGTGTTTGTTGCTATGACTGACAATACCGGATCGATTGTGGCGCAAAGTAATCCCTTCTCATTTATCAAAGAAGCACAGGCGTTTACGCCAGTTGATGCTACTGGAGGAGATGTAATTGGCGGTGATACTGCCGTACAGTCATCCGTATCAAATTCATACAATGCCGTCATTGGGGTTGGGGTGTTAGCCTTTGGACTGATTCTCATTATGCTCGGCCTTTCATTGCGGACAAAAGAGGACGAGCACATCCTTGCCTCCGGTCGGCTTGTAAATGAAGACCTCGCTGATTCTGCTGCAAAATCTGCTCCGGCAAAAATGACAACATGATTTCAAATATTCTCACCACTCTTGAACAAGGATTAAAAGTAATGCGTTTAAATTCTCGACTATTGCTAGTCGGGATTTTAGTCTTTGTCTTTCCGTTACTGTTCGTCTGGATTACCCAAAACTTCTTCGACACTGCGTATAGCAACATTGATAGTTCACAAAAACAACGAGTCAGCATGCTGCACGATTCGATACAAGTTGTTCTTCAGACGGTCGAAAATACGGATGCTGTGCTGCCACAACTGATGGAGCAGTACCTAAGCGAGAACGCCGATATTTCTAAAATCCGCATCGTCGAACCCGAATCAACCGGTATGCTAATAACCTACTCCTTCAACCCTCAAGAAGTTGGTACCTATGTAGTGTCTGATTCATTGTTTAAAAATCTGCCGTTATCGAGCGCTGACAGTGCTTTTATATACCCAACAAATATTAATGGTGTGCGGACATGGCAGGTGTTTAGCAGTGTTAAAAGTGCTGATGTTTCCTATGTCATTTTTTCCGAACACACGTTTGCGTTGATTGATTCTGTTATGCTCGCTCGGCAACAACTTTCGTATTTGGGCCTAACCGCGATTTTTCTTTTCTTAATAGTACTTGCATATTGGCTCAATAAACAAGTGCAATGGGAAAAACGTCATCAGAAGCTCGCCAAACAAATGGAAGATCGTGACTTATTTTCGAACATGATTGCTCATGAGTTTCGTGCGCCGTTGACGGCGATTAAAGGGTACGCCAGCTTCCTAGAAGAGTCCGAAACACTCGAAAACGAAAACAAGCGATTTGCCGGCAATATCAGAATTTCTGCTGAGCGTCTGGTTTTGTTAGTAAACGATTTTCTTGAAGTGGCACGTCTGCAGTCAGGTAAGATAAAATTCCAAGAAGAGACAGTCGATGTACGTGATGTGCTGTTACAGGTGACTGAGGATTTGCAGATCACTGCAACCAATAAGGATTTACATCTTGTCTTTGAATATCCACCACAGCCAATCCTTATGCAAACAGACAGTGCTCGACTGACGCAAATTATCACCAACATTCTTAGCAACTCTATTAAGTACACAGAATCTGGCGTGATTGAATTAGAGTGCCAGCAAAAAGCCGCCCAACTGACAATTCGCATCAAAGACACCGGAATGGGTATTAGTGCTGAGGATCAGAAAAAACTCTTCGCACCATTTATGCGGGTCGGAGGCGTTGATAAAACGGTTATTACTGGCACTGGTTTAGGTATGTGGATTACTAAGCAGCTCGTTACGTTGTTGGGCGGTGATATTGCCGTCGAATCAATAAAAGGCGTAGGTACGCATGTCGTAATCACGTTTGATCAATAATTTGAATACTCTACAGAAACACGTATAATGTCCACTTACACACCTTCGCCCACACGCGAAGGCATCATGTTATGTCAAAACCAAAAAAAGATTCAAAAGTAGAATGGCAGGCGACGGGAGGAGCGCGCGCAGACAAAATTATCGTGCGTGGTGCTCGAACTCACAACCTCAAAAACATCGACGTTGAAATGCCTCGAGGGAAAATGATTGCTATTACAGGGCCGTCTGGCTCGGGAAAGTCTTCGTTGGCGTTT
>Ga0307932_1000456_pt1 | contig 17107 bp, 12 predicted proteins | sample OrgLakmetageno48_FD_201843 | JGI IMG/M metagenome (GOLD analysis project Ga0307932, IMG submission 201843) | Saline water microbial communities from Organic Lake, Antarctica - #48 | ecosystem: Environmental > Aquatic > Non-marine Saline and Alkaline > Saline | place: Antarctica: Organic Lake...
GGACCCGCGATTTCTGCAATGGCGTCGGCGAGGTCGGCCACTCCCACAGCACGGTCTGACTGAGACTGGGTGACTACAAAATGGTCCACCACCGGGTCGAGCGCTTCCACAATTCCGGCGATGTCTTTGTGCTGCAATACCCCAATGACACAGATCAGCCGATCAAAAGCGAAAGAGGTCATCACCGCGCGACACAGCGCTTCTGCGCCGTGAGGATTATGGGCAGCATCAAGAATGACGGTGGGATTGGCGGATATCACCTCGAGGCGACCGGGGCTTGAGGCAAGCGCCATTCCCTCTTCCACCACTTCGCGGGGAAGCATCGCGTCCCCATTGCCCAGAAAAGACTCAACCGCGGCGAGTGCGAGCGCAGCGTTTTCTGCCTGATAATCACCGAGTAGGGGCAACACCAGGTTGGGGTAGTGGCCGGAGATGCCCGCAATGCTGATCACCTGGCCACCCACACCTGACTCCACTTCGGTGAGGTGGAAATCTCGGCCCAAAACCTTCAGCGTTGCCTCATCACGCTCACAGGCTGCCAAAATTTCGTCGAACGCGTCGTCTTTTTGGTACCCACTGACCACGCGCGATGCGGGTTTGATAATGCCCGCTTTTGTCCTGGCGATAGCACCAATGGTGTCACCCAAAAATTCCATGTGATCAAGCGCTATCGGGGTCAACACCGCCACGTCGGCATCGGCGACGTTGGTGGAGTCCCACTCACCGCCCATGCCTGCCTCAATCACCGCAACATCCACGGGGGCATCGGCAAACACAGCGAAAGTGAGCACCGTGACGGCTTCAAAAAAAGTCAGTGGCGCTTCGGAGTTAGCTACAAGTTCCGCATCCACTATGGCGATAAAAGGTTCAACATCAGCCCAGTTATCGGCAAGCATTCGATCAGAAATCACCTGCCCATCAATCACAATGCGCTCGTTGAGGGCCTTGAGGTGGGGGGAGGTCATCAATCCCGTCCGCAGGCCTAACGCTCGAAGCAGGCTTTCCGCAATGCGGGCAGTGGATGTTTTGCCATTAGTTCCGGCAACATGAATCACCCCGTACATGCGTTGGGGATCGCCGAGAAGTTCGGTGACTCGTCTGGTGGCATGGAGGCGAGGCTCGGGTGAGGCTTCAGACCCTCTGGCCATCAGAGCGTGCATCACTTCGCGGGCTGCTGCGGCATCGGAGGCCGCAGTGGATGCCGCAGTGGATGCGGGCTGATCAGACATCACGTCTCGAGACTGCCACGGTTATCTGAGAATCATCTCCCACCGACAATGATCCCCGTGACGGGTCGGGATCTGTCAGCGTGAGGGACACCGCCAGTGTCTCTTCACACACCAGCTCTTCGTTCTTCTCCAAGGCCTCCCTGGCTCTCTGATCCACTCCCACGACCAGGTCGATGCGATCAGAGACTTTCAAGCCTTCGGCTTTGCGCTGCTGTTGAATCCAGCGAATCGCATCCCTGGCAATACCCTCCAACTCTTGGACTTCGCTCACCGTGGTGTCAAGCAACACAAACCCGCCATCGGGGAGGAACTGCACCGCCGTGTCGGCGTGGGTGGAGGTGAGCTCGAGAAGGTATTCGCCCTCGAGCAGCTCGGTGTCACCCACGGTCACCACGCCCTCCTCGATACGCCAGTTACCCTCTTTCGCTGCCGCGAGGATCCCCTGCACGGCACCACCGAGTCGTGGGCCAAGCACTCGGGACTGGGGCAACAGCTTGCGACCAATGCCAAAGTCTCCAATCGCTCCTTCGTCAAGCTCCACACAGCTCACCTGTTCCACATTGAGCTCTTCGGCAACGATCGAGGCGTAGGGTTCGAGATCGGTGGCCCCCCGACTCACAATGGTCAAGCGAGTCAGCGGCAATCGCACCCTTCGGTGGTGAGCTTTTCGAAGGGCCAAGCCCGCCGAGGCAACATCGCGGACCCGATCCATTGATGCCACCAAGGAAGCATCACCGGGGAACCCCTCAGGCGTGGGCCAATCGGTGAGATGGACGCTTTCTTGGCCGGTCACACCCCGCCACACTTCTTCGGTAATCAAGGGCGCCAGGGGGGCTGCCAGACGAGACAGCGTTTCTATCACCGTAAACAGGGTGTCAAGGGCATCAGTATCGAGGCCATCCCAGAAGCGATCCCGACTGCGCCTGACATACCAATTGGTCAGCACATCAGCGAAAGTGCGCAGCGCTTGCGCTGCCATTGGTGAATCGAGTGCCTCAAACTGTGTGGTGGTGTCCTCGATCAGGTCGCGCATTTTTGCCAGAATGTAGCGATCGAGCACATGGGTCGAATCGGTCCGCCACGTGGGCTGATGGTCACCGATATAGAGGCTCAAAAAGTAATACGTGCTCCAGTAGGGCAGCAGAAACTGGCGAACGCTTTCCCGAATTCCTTCTTCGGTGACCACAAGATTGCCGCCACGGATCACGGAGCTTGACATCAAAAACCACCGCATGGCGTCGGCACCATCGCGGTCAAACACTTCGGAAACATCGGGATAGTTGCGCAAGCTTTTGGACATTTTTTGACCATCGGAGCCCAACACAATGCCGTGAGAAATTACGTGGGAAAAGGCGGGCCGGTCAAAGAGCGCTGTGGAGAGGACATGCATGGTGTAAAACCAGCCGCGGGTTTGACCGATGTATTCGACGATGAAATCTGCGGGGTTGTGGGAGTCAAACCAGTCCTGGTTTTCAAACGGGTAGTGCACCTGCGCAAAAGGCATCGAACCGGAATCAAACCACACATCCAACACATCGGGGATTCGACGCATCATCGATTTCCCACTGGGGTCATCGGGGTTTGCCCGCACCAGCTCATCGATCACGGGACGGTGCAAGTCCGTTGGCCTCACACCAAAGTCGGCTTCGAGCTCATCCAAAGACCCGTAGACGTCGACCCTCGGGAAGTCAGGGTTGTCACTTTTCCACACCGGGATTGGAGAACCCCAGTAGCGGTTTCTCGAAATCGACCAATCCCTGGCGTTGGCAAGCCATTTACCAAACTGGCCATCTTTCACGTTGCCGGGGACCCAGGTGATGTCCTGGTTGAGTTCCACCATGCGGTCGCGAATTTCCGTCACACGCACAAACCAACTCGACACCGCCTTATAGATCAACGGCGTGCGACAACGCCAACAGTGCGGGTAAGAGTGGTCATAGGAGCGCTCCGCAAAAAGCCGGCCTGAGTCGCGAAGCAGTGCCGTCAAAGGTTTGTTGGCGTCAAACACTTGCAGACCGGCAACGTCGCTCACCTGGTCTAAGAAACGCCCGGCATCATCCACGGAAATGATGACGGGGATGCCCGCCTTGGCACAAATTATTTGGTCATCTTCACCGTAGGCAGGTGCTTGGTGAACAATGCCGGTGCCTTCACCGGTAGCCACATAGTCGGCCACCAAAATCTGCCAGGCGTTGTGCATACCCCAGGCATCCACATCCTGGTAGTAGTCAAAAACGGTGGCGTACGAGATTCCGCCGAGCTCTGTGCCAAGGAGTGTCCGCTCCACAGAGGCCTCTGCCTCGGCCGCCTCGGCATACCCCAACTCTTTGCGGTAGTTCCCAATGGTGTCCTTGGCCATCAGATACTGGGCTCCCGGATGAACAGCGTGTGGCCCTGCGGGGACAACGGCGTAGGTAATCTCTGGCCCCACAGCAAGCGCAGCGTTGGTGGGTAGCGTCCAGGGTGTGGTGGTCCAGGCCAGAGCGAAAACGCCCTCCAGTCCCAGCTCTGCAGCGGCGTCACCCTCCAAGGGGAAGGTGACCGTGACCGACTGATCTTGACGCGGTTTATAGACGTCGTCGTCCATTCGCAACTCGTGATTACTTAGCGGTGTTTGGTCTCTCCAGCAGTAAGGCAACACGCGGTAGCCCTCATAGGCGAGCCCTTTTTTGTGCAGGGTAGCGAAAGCCCAGATCACGCTTTCCATAAAGGTCATATCAAGCGTTTTGTAGTCATTGTCAAAATCGACCCAGCGGGCCTGCCTGGTGACGTACTCTTGCCACTCGTCCGTGTAGCGCAGGACAGAGTCTTTTGCCGCCTGATTGAAGGCGGCAATGCCCATCTCTTCAATCTGGCTTTTATCGGTAATACCTAGTTGGCGTTCCGCTTCAAGCTCTGCGGGCAAACCGTGGGTGTCCCAGCCGAAACGGCGGTGAACCTGTTTGCCCCGCATCGTGTGAAAGCGGGGGAAAACATCTTTGGCGTAGCCGGTCAGCAGGTGCCCGTAGTGGGGCAACCCGTTGGCAAAGGGTGGGCCGTCATAAAACACCCACTCGGGGCAGCCCTCCCGGGCTTCCACCGATTTTTTGAACGTGTCGCCAGCTTTCCAGTCGTTCAAGACCTCGCGCTCAATGGCGGGAAAAGACGGGCTTGGCTCGAGGGAAGCCTCCGGGCGATGGCGTGGGAAACCCATGAGTTCTCCTGAGTGAGTGGTGGATAGTTGTGCGAGGACGCCGGGTTACCCCTGCGCGGTACCACCCCGCTTGCCGCAGTAAATCACTGCAACCACTCTTGTCAGGCGATAACGGCCCCACCCGACCGGTTCTACTAGGACTTGCGGCCCGTTCTTCCGGCAGCTCCTCGGTGATAGCCGATTCAACGCTGTTATCCCCCAGTGTAGGACAGCTTGGCGAGGGTATCGGCATCCACAATGCTTCCCACCCGGGTCAGTTCCTCGCCCAGATAAGTCGAAAGCTCTGTGCGCGCAGATCCTGCCCCCACCCACCCCACCCCGGCGCCAACCAGGGCAGAGGTCACCACCCACACGTCGGGGGGCGACACACCGGAGCGTGCAACGAGGGTGGCCAGTGTGCCCACCCGTGCGCCCCCTTCGCGGGCGAGATCCCCGCCCACACGCATCGCCTCTGATTGCGTGGCAATCAGGGGAACTCGATCCAGGGTGTAGCGCTTTGCGGCGCGAAACACTGCTTCCCCAAGCTCCATCCCCGAGGCAAGAAATAGTTGGAGATCCGCGAGCGCGCGATCCACGTCCACCCACAACACGCTGGCCTTGGAGGGAAAATAGTTAAAAAAAGTCGCCCTGCTCACTCCAGCCCGGCCCGCGATGTCATCGACTGTGGTGGCATCAACACCCTGCTCGAAGAAAAGTTCTGTCGCGGCTTCTTCCAGGGCGCTCTTGGAGGAGCGTCGTGGCCGTCCGCGATGGGCTGTCGTCATGAGTTCTCCACACCCTAGAGCAGATGGGCGGCGTCAATTAGCGCCCTGGTGAAAGGTTCTCCGGGGTTGTGCAACACGTCGCTCGAGCGCCCCTGCTCAATAACCCGGCCCTCGCGCATCACACAAATCTCATCACTCATCTGTGCAATCACGCCGAGATCGTGCGAGATCAGCACGATGGCTACCCCCAGGCTCTGTTGCAAGTCACGGAGCAGAGACAATATCTGGGCCTGAACGGACGCATCTAGTGCCGACACCGGTTCATCACAGACCAAAACTGAAGGTCGGCGCGCGAGCGCCCGCGCAATGGCGACGCGCTGGCGCTGACCGCCAGAGAGTTGATGGGGGCGACGGTTGAGAAGCTCTGGTGATAAATCCACCTGATTCATGAGTTCCCCCACGCGCCTGGCACGTTCTGGCCCACCGTGGCGTGGAGTATCGAGAGCCACTGCCTCGGTAAGAATCTTGTCCACACTCCAGCGCGGATTAAGGGCATCAAACGGGTTCTGCTCGATCAGCTGAATGTCACCGCGTCTCCCGCGCCGTCCTCTCTCTGGTCCATGGGACCACATCTTTCCGTGAAGTTCGACGCTGCCCTCATCAGGGGACTCCATGGCCATGAGAAGCTTGGCGAGCGTACTTTTTCCCGAACCCGACTCACCGACAACCCCCAGAGTGGTGCCCTCTTCCAGCGCAAAAGAAACGTCCTGGAGGGCCGTGACACGGACACCGTCCTGCGAGCGATACCACCGCACCAGGCCCGCAGCACGAAGTACCACAGGCCCGCGTGCCGCGGCAGTGCCACCGCCGGTGGCTCCTCTCGCAGTAGCTCGGGGAACCGCTGCCAACAACATCTGTGTGTAGGGGTGCGAAGGTGCAGCAAAGAGTTCGGCAGATGTCGAGGTTTCCACAATCTCACCCCGGCGCATCACGGCGATGCGGTTTGCGAGTTGTTCAACCAGGCGAAGGTCGTGACTGATCAGCAACAGTGCCAGACCGGAGCGTTTCAGTTCCTCCAGTAAGCGCAGGATCTGTGCTTGGGTGATGGAGTCAAGCGCGGTGGTGGGCTCATCCGCTATTAATAACCCCGGCTGGCCTGCTAGCGCAGAGGCAATGAGTGCCCTCTGGCGCAGCCCACCAGAAAGTTCGTGAGGATATTGGCGCTCTCGAGTTTCTGGTTGTGGCATGGCTGCACGTGCAAGCGCCTCCCTCACCCGCACAGAAACATCGTGGCGTGAAGGCCTCGGCCGCTCCAACTCAACAACCTCCGCAACCTCACGGCCGATACGGCGCAACGGGTCAAGGGCCACCAATGCGTCCTGGCTCACCAGCCCGACGCTGCTACCGCGAATACCGCGCCAGTCCTTGTCACTAAAACCCTGCGCGTCATGTCCTGCAACGACGAGTTGATCCGCGAAGACAGTGGCCGGGGCGGGAACTAAACCCAGCAGCGCTAAGGCGGTGAGAGTTTTGCCCGATCCAGATTCACCCACCAGCGCGAGGCACTCCCCCGCAGCAATCTGCAAGGAGACTCCCGCAACAGCCTCCCTCTGGGCACCGGGAAAGCGCACGCGAAGGTTTGTGAGCGAAACGTAGGAGGGTGTCATGATTCCCTCCCCGCGCTTCGTAACCGCAGATAGCGGCCAAGAGTGCTCAAAGCAACCACGGCGGCCGTAATCGCAAGCCCCGGGAACACGGCAATCCACCATGCGGTCGCCAGGAAGTTTCGTCCCTCGGACAAAATCACGCCCCACTCTGGGGTGGGCGGCTGCGGGCCAAGACCTAGGAAACTCAGGCCGGCAGCAGACACAATCGCTGTGCCCACACCAATGGTGGCCATTACCCGCAGCGGACCGAGAGTGTTGGGAATAATGTGGCGCGCAACCACCGCGAAGGGATGCACACCAAGCGAGCGCGCAGCCCTGACATATCCCGCGCGGGACACCACCATCGTCTGAATCCTTGCGACCCGTGCATACGCCGGTATCGCCGCGAGAGCAACAGCGAAAACGATGCTCACCTCTCCGGTGCCAATAACGGCAATGACCACCAGGGCGAGCAAGAATTCGGGAAAAGCCATCAGCACATCGATGGTGCGAGACAGCGCACCATCGAGAAAGCGCGGCGCAAGCCCGGCAGTGATGCCGATAATCAGCCCTGCCCCAAGCGCCAGGGCGGTTGCTCCAAGGCCCACCGCAAGGGAATACCTGGCCCCGTAGATGACGCGAGCAAACACGTCGCGACCAGACTGATCCGTTCCAAACGGATGCGCTGCGCTTGGCCCCTGCAGTGCTGCGGTGGCATCGGTCTGAAGTGGGCTTGCCGCGGTCACAAGCCACGGGAAAAGTGCGGCCAGCACCAGGAGGGCAAGCATGAGCGCCGCTGCCAGAACTCCAGCCGGTGGAACACGGCGGCCGCTGGAGGGCCGAGCGGCGACAACCCCAGCGTCGATCTCCTTACTCACGCCGCCACCTCGTGCGCGACCACGCGCAAGCGTGGGTCGAGCACGCGCAAGCGTGGGTCGAGCACGCGGTAGGTCAGATCAACGATCAGGTTGATGAGCGCAAACACGATGGCTGCCACCACGATGATCCCGAGCACCACCGGAATGTCGCGTCCGATAATGGCTCTAATTGCGACGCCACCGAGTCCTTGACGAGCGAACACCGTTTCAACCAACACCGCACCACCCAGAAGGGACCCCACCAGGTATCCGGTGAGAGTGAGACTGTCCGCCCCAGCATGACGAAAGCTATGCCGGAGGACGAGGCCAGCGCGGCTGACTCCCCTGGCGCGCGCTGTGGTCGCAAACTGCTGGGCTTCGGCATCATCAAGCCCCTGGCGCAACACCTGGCTGATGATTCCGGCAACAGGAAGAGCCAGCGTGAGCGCCGGGAGGACGAGCGAGGCAAAACCCTCGCTTGCCGTCACAGGGAACCATCCCAACTGGAAAGAGAACACTGCCAGCAACACGAGCCCAATCCAAAATGTTGGTGACGAAATCACCAGCAGTTCGACCAGAGACACAATCCGCTGTGCCAGTGGCCCGCGCGCAAGGAGCGCAGCAGCAAGTGCCAACACCAGGGCAAACAGTAGCGCCAGCGAGGTGAGCTGAACGGTGGGCAATGCCTGGCCACCAATCACGTCGGTGACGCTCGAGCGCAGTTGGTAAGACTGACCCAGATCTCCCTGCAGCAGACGGCCAAGGTAGCTCAGGTATTGCACCAGTGGTGGCTCATCAAGGCCCCAATCCTCCCGGATTTGGGCGCGAACTTCTTCACCGACCCGTGCATGAACCCCCAGCATCACATCGACGGGGTCCCCAGGAATCAGCCGCAGAGCTATAAAGCCGGCCGTGGCCGCACCCCACACCACCAACAGCACACCGCCAAGACGCACTGCACTTCCCACGACAAGACGCCTAGCCAGGGAGCTCCTGGCACCCCGGCTTGATGAGCGTCGGATGGAGGTCATCCGCTTGTTGCGCTTAGTCCGTCACAGTGGCGCCGTAGAAGGATGCCCTGCCGTAGAGATCGAAAGTGAGCCCGGTTACCCCGTCACGTGCCACGGTGATTTCTGAGGGCACAAACAGGGGAACAATTAGCACCTCCCTGGCATTCCACTGCTGGATGTTTCCATAGAGCTCCGCGCGCACAGCAGGGTCACTGGTGGCGACAGCGTCATCCAGCCACGCGTCAACTTCAGGCTTTGTCACGGGAGACACTGTCTGGAAGCCCCCCGTTTGCAGGTGACTGCGCAGCACATCGGCATCGGGGCTGGAGAAGGCCCAGTCGGTCACATCGAAATCACGGGGCCCGTAGGCCTCGTTGTATTGGGCTGGCTCCAGCACGTCGCGCACCAACTCAAAACCAAGGTTTTTGAGGTCGGACTGAAGGAAATCGGCAAGGCTTGCGCGGTCATCGGGTACCGGTGTCCACGCAATCCACCGCGCGCTGAGGCGCGCGCCATCTTTGAGTCGGTAGCCCTCAGCGTCTCGCTCGGTCCACCCAGCCTCATCCAGCAGGGCGTTAGCTTTGTCGGGGTTAAACGGCCAGGTGGCCTCCAGCGATGAGTCGTAGGAATTGGGCGTTGTGGGGCCAAGGATGCTCCAGGCCCGGGTGAACTGGCCCAAGTAAATACTGTCGATGGCGGATTGCGCATCCACACCAATGCTGAAGGCTTCGCGAACCAGCGGGTCAGAGAACACTCCCCGGTCCTCGTTGAGGTACAGCGAGTAGGGCAGTCCCGGCATCTCAATGGAGTTCACCGTGACATCGTCTCCCAGCTGGGCAGCCATGTTCGGCGTGAAGTCGGCGGCGACATCGGCCCCACCGCTGGTGATTGCTCCCACACGCGATGCGGCCTCAGGCAGGATGCGAATCACCAGAGTGTCCGACGCGGCGGCGCCCTGGTGGGCTGAACCCTGTGGTGGCCAGGCGTAGTCAGGATTGGCGGTGAAGACCAGTTCTTGGTCGGGGGTGTATTCACTCAAGATGAATGGACCCGTTCCCACCGTAATGCCCGGCCCTCCGGCTTTCAGATCATCAGCGTGGTCTTCGAGCACCAGTGGCGAGTAGAACCCCAGCTGCGGGAGGCTGACTCCTTGGAGGAAGGGCGCATAGGGCTGAGAAAAGTTCACCGCAACCTCGAATTCACCCACCACCTCGGTGTCGATGTAGTACCCGCCGCCTTCGGCATACCCGATCAAACTTGCTGCCTGCGCTGAAGCGGTCTTCGGGTCGACAACATGGTCGAAGTTGACTTTTACGGCCTCGGCGTTGAAAGGCTCTCCATCGTGGAAGGTGACGTCCTCGCGCAGTTGGAACGTATAGCGAAGTCCATCCTCGGAAATCGTCCAGGACTTTGCCAACCAGGGAACGAACGCTCCGGTTGCATCCTGGGAAACCAGGGAATCGAAAGAGTTTCGCAACACCAGCGATGCGACATCCAGCTGACTGGAGTGAATGTCCATGTGACCCGCGCTGAGGTTTGCCCCTTCAATGGCGAAGGTAATGGTGCGCTCGGCAGTGGCGGGTTCTCCCGTCGCAGGCTCTGTCGCCGTGGGTTCGGCCGCGCAGGCGCCCAAGGTGAGCACAAAGGCGGCAGCGGCAACGAGTGCTGCCAGTTTTTTTGGGGCAAAAGGGTGCAGGTTCATGCGATTTCTTTCGTCGAGTGTGGACAGGGCAAGCCTCTAGCGTACATTAACTAGACGCAGTACAGAAATTCACCACTCACCGGCTGGCTACCAGCAGAAACGACGAGCGTGCCACAACCGTGTCCGTTATCTGCCACTCGCCTGCACGTGCGCGAGGGCCAGGTTTGTTTTGTACCATGGGGTAACACTCACATTTAGGCACCTTGGACACGGTGTCGTCTATAGCGAAGCAGGTGCTCCCATGATGGGTTCAATGCCAGACAAGCCCGTTCTTGAAGGCCTGGAAACCACGTGGGGAGCACGGTGGGAAAACCAGGGCACCTATCGCTTCGATCGCGAAACGGCACTCGCCAAAGGTAAAGACCATGTTTTCGCCATCGACACCCCTCCTCCTACGGCGTCGGGCAGCCTGCACATTGGCCACGTGTTTAGCTACACCCACATGGATGTGCAAGCGCGCTATCACCGCATGCGGGGCAAAGAAATTTTCTACCCCATGGGGTGGGACGACAACGGTTTGCCGACCGAAAGGCGCGTCCAAAACTACTACGGCGTGCGCTGTGACCCCTCGCTGCCCTACACCGAAGGCTTCATCCCTCCCCTGGAGGCAGGCGCCTCGACCGATGGGTCGAAACCCGCAGAGCAAACGCCCATTAGTCGCAGAAACTTTGTCGAACTGTGCGAAGAGCTGACCCTGGAGGACGAAAAACAGTTTGAAGACTTGTGGCGAGCGCTAGGACTCAGCGTTGACTGGTCCTTGACCTATCGCACGATTGACGATCACTCACAGCGAGTCGCCCAGCGCGCGTTTTTAGCAAACCTGGAGCGCGGCGAAGCCTACCGGGCGGATGCCCCCACGCTGTGGGACATCACTTTTCGCACCGCTGTGGCCCAGGCAGAACTGGAAGACCGCGAAGCCCCCTCGGCGTATCACCGGGTGGCTTTCCACGGCACCGATGGTGGGGGAAACGTCACCATTGTGACCACCCGGCCCGAACTCATTGCCGCCTGCGTTGCCCTTGTCGCCCACCCGGATGACGAGCGCTACCAACCACTGTTTGGCACCACCGTCACCTCGCCACTGTTTGGTGTTGAGGTGACGATTCTTCCCCACCACCTTGCCCAGCAAGATAAAGGCACCGGCATAGCGATGGTCTGCACATTCGGTGATGTCACCGACGTGGTGTGGTGGCGGGAACTCTCACTGGATACCCGCCCCATCCTCGGCAAAGATGGTCGCATCCTGTCTGAGACGCCCCAGTGGATAAGCAGCGCCCAGGCCATCGAAAGCTACGAAGCGCTTGCCGGCAAAACAGTCTTCAGCGCAAAAGCGGCCATGGTGGAGATGTTGAGCGCCAGCGGCGATCTCCTGGGCGCGCCAGAACCGATGGTCCACCCCGTCAAGTTTTTTGAAAAAGGGGATAAACCTCTCGAAATCGTGACGACGAGGCAGTGGTATATCGCCAATGGCGCCAAAGATGAAGAACTCCGCACGCGTCTCCTGGAGCGCGGGAAACAGGTTGCTTTCCACCCCGGATTCATGCGCGTTCGCTACGAAAACTGGGTCAATGGCCTCTCCGGTGACTGGTTGATCTCCCGCCAACGATTCTTTGGGGTTCCCATTCCCCTCTGGTATCCACTCGACGGTGACGGTGCACCTCTCGAGGGCGAGGTCATCGTTCCCGATTCGGCCACCTTGCCGGTGGATCCCTCATCCCAGGCCCCACCAGGCTTTAGCAAAGATCAGCGTGGAGCACCCGGTGGGTTTGTGGGCGAGCTCGACATTATGGACACCTGGGCGACCAGTAGTTTGACTCCGCAGTTGGCGGGCGGCTGGGGGGTGGACCCGGAACTGTTTGAGCTGGTGTTCCCCTACGACCTGCGCTCGCAGGGCCAAGACATTATTCGCACCTGGCTGTTTAGCACCGTGTTGCGCGCCGAGCTCGAACACGGCACCCTGCCCTGGAAGAACGCCGGAATATCTGGTTTCATTGTCGATCCTGACCGGAAAAAAATGTCAAAATCCAAAGGCAATGTTGTCACCCCCCAGGGGATGCTCGATGACCACGGCTCCGACGCCGTCAGGTACTGGGCCGCATCGTCTCGTTTGGGCACCGATGCCGCTTTTGATCCGCAAAACCCGAAGCAAATCAAGATCGGCCGCAGACTGGCCATCAAAGTACTGAACGCCGCCAAATTTGTTTACGGTTTCGACGCTGATCCCGGAGAGGTGACCGAACCCCTCGACTGCGACATGCTCGCAAAGCTGCGTGCGGTGGTGGCCCAGGCCGGGCAGGCATATGAGAACTTTGACCACGCCAAAGCGCTTGAAGTCACCGAAACACTTTTTTGGACCTTCACCGATGACTACTTAGAACTGGTCAAAGAACGCGCCTACACGGGCGAGGGTCAATCGCGCATTAGTGCTGTTGCCACCCTGCGCCAATCGCTCGAAGTGTTCTTGCGCCTGCTGGCCCCGGTCATCCCCTTTGCGACCGAAGAAGTATGGTCGTGGACCCACGAAGACAGCATCCACCGCTCCCCCTGGCCAGTGCCTGAGGAGATCACCTTTGCCACAGAAGCTGTCGCCTACGAAGGTCTCCTCAACCTCGCTAGCCAAGCCCTCATCACCATTCGTCGGGCAAAAACTGATCACAAAGTTGCGCAAAAAACAGAAATGACCAGCGCCACCCTGTTCGCACCGGCACTGCTTCGAAGCGCCGAAGGCGACCTGAAAGCCGTCGGAAAGATTGGGGAACTTGTGTGGGAAACGTCTGACACCATCGACTTGCGCGATGTGGCACTGCAGGCAACCGATGACCAGTGACATCCCACCGTTCGCCGTTCGCCCCGCAGAAAGCGCTGACGAGAATCAGTGGCGTGAACTCTTTCTCGCCTACGGAGTGTTTTATGGCCGGTCCTTTGAAAATGATGCGGTCTCCCGTGTGTGGGGGTGGCTGATGGATGACACTCATTCGGTCTCTGGCTGGGTCGCACACGACGGGGACACGCTTCTCGGTATTGCTCACCTGCGACACCAAGAGGACACCTTCGCAGCCGGGTCGTCATGGTTCTTGGACGACCTTTTCACCTCTCCCGACGCACGGGGCCGCGGTGTTGCCACCGCCATCATTGGTGCGCTGAAAGGCTTTGTGGGAGAAAACGGCGGGGGTCTTCTGCGCTGGATTACGGATGCAGATAATGCCCAAGCCCAGCGACTCTATGACACCCTTGCGACCCGGACCTCCTGGGTTGTGTATGAACAAGAAATCGAGGCGAGTACTCATGCAGGTAGGAAGTAGATTTTCTCAAGGCGAAACACCACGCGGAGTCCCTGACGATTTTGTGTCTCATCTGCGCCAGGTGGAAGCGGAGCTCACCCCCGAGGAAAACACGCTGCGATGGACACTGACGTGGCTGGAACGCCGGCCGGTTGCCACATTGGATAACGGGACAGTCGTTCGGGGTTAGAAGCTAGGCAGACTTTTCTCGCCGCTGCGGCGCCTTCGCCACCATGGTGGGAGGGGCGCTTCGCAGCACGGCTTCCTTGGTGATAATCACTCGCTCCACCTCGTCAGAGGAGGGCACCTCAAACATGACCGGGCCCAACACTTCTTCCAAGATTGCCCGCAGACCGCGGGCCCCCGTATTGCGCTCTCCCGCAAGATTGGCAATTTCTTCCAGTGCGTCCTCGTCAAACTCGAGTTCCACCCCATCGAGGCTGAACATGCGTTGATACTGCTTGACCAACGCATTTTTTGGCCCCGTCAAAATATCAATCAGCGCGGTTTGATCCAGTGGTGACACCGTGGTCACCACAGGAAGACGGCCAATAAACTCGGGAATCAACCCATATTTGTGAAGATCTTCGGGTAGCACTTGGCTGTAAAGATTTTCGGTGCGGTTTTTGCTGTGCAGGGGGGCACCGAAACCGATTCCGTGGCGGCCAACGCGCTGGGAAATAATTTCTTCTAATCCCGCAAATGCTCCTGCAACGATGAAGAGCACATTGGTCGTGTCAATCTGGATGAATTCCTGTTGCGGGTGCTTACGCCCGCCCTGGGGGGGAACGGCAGCAACGGTTCCTTCCAAGATTTTTAGCAAAGCCTGCTGCACGCCTTCGCCGGACACATCGCGGGTGATGGACGGGTTTTCTGCTTTGCGGGCAATCTTGTCGATCTCGTCGATATAGATGATCCCTGTTTCGGCGCGCTTCACATCATAATCAGCGGCCTGCAGCAGCTTCAGCAAAATGTTTTCGACATCCTCGCCCACGTAGCCGGCCTCGGTGAGCGCTGTGGCATCAGCCACAGCAAAGGGTACGTTCAGTTTCTTGGCAAGAGTTTGGGCAAGATACGTCTTGCCGCATCCCGTGGGACCAATGAGCAAAATGTTGCTTTTTTGCACGTCCACATCGTCATTATCATCCACCGCGTGGGGAGCGCTGCTGGCGCGAACGCGCTTGTAGTGGTTATAGACGGCGACGGACAAAGCCTTCTTGGCGTCCTCCTGGCCAATAACGTATTCCCCGAGGAAGCCATAGATCTCTTTGGGTTTGGGCAGATCAAAATCGGCCATGACCTCGCCGGTGCCCTCTGATTGACGCTCATCAATAATTTCGTTACACAGCTCGACGCATTCGTCACAGATATACACGCCCGGTCCCGCAATAAGTTGCTGGACCTGCTTTTGACTTTTGCCACAGAACGAGCATTTGAGGAGCTCGCCTGTTTCACCTGTGCGCGCCATGAGGAGACCTCCCGAGTGTGGTGAGCAACGTCTTTTGAGCCTACCGGCCACCACCGCGCAACTTTGGACATTCCACAGGTCCGCCTAGGTGTGGCGCGAATACACTGAAAGTCTCCGAGGCGGAGCACAAAGGAGATCATGGTGCGCACACAGGCCGTCGTCGCCACCGCGCTTTTCGCGGTCATTTTTGGCGCAGGGTCCTCGAGCGCTTTTGCCCACAACGTGGTGGAACAACGCAGCCCAGAGCCCGGTTCCACCATTACCGAAAGTCCGGTGACCATCTCGATTGCCACCGATGACGAATTCCTCGACCTCAGCGGGGAAAGCCGAGGCTTCGGGATTGTTTTGCTCGACGCCAACGGTCTCTACTACGGAGGGGGATGCATCGATATTACGGAGCGGGTGATGGGCACCAGCATTGCCTTTGGTGAGCCTGGCGAGTACACCATCGTCTACCAATTCGTCTCAGCCGATGGCCACAGCCTGTCCGAAAGCTACGACATCACCTTTGCGCCAACAGCTATTCACACCCCGGCGATCGGATACTCCACCCCACCTCTGTGCGGTGTTGAACCTCCGATGGAGGGAACCCAAGAAAACGAGGGTGCTCCGAGAGCAGAGATGCCATCATCGACAGCGGCCGCAACAGAAACGCTCCCCTCCAATGGCTGGCTGATTGGATCGGGAATTGCCATCGTCGTAGCGGCCATCGCGGCACTGGCAATCACCCGAGCGCGAAAAGCAAAGCCTTAGCCCGCTGTGACCGCTTCGGGCGCCTTCGCTACGGGGCTTGCCACACCCACAGACTTGCGGGTGCTGAGAACCTGATCAATCAACCCATACTCCAACGCCTCTGCACCGGTCAGGATTTTATCGCGATCAATATCGCGGTTGACCTCTTCGACGCTCTTATTGGAGTGAAAGGACAAGGTGTGTTCCAACCATTCGCGCAGGCGAGCAATCTCTTTTGCCTGAATCTCAATGTCTGAGGCTTGGCCGCGACCCGCTTCACCCATCATGGGCTGGTGGATCAAGATGCGGGCGTTTGGCAAAGCCAAACGCTTCCCTTTCTCACCACCGGCAAGAATCACTGCTGCCGCGGAGGCTGCCTGGCCCAGAACCACCGTTTGGATTTGGGGGCGCACGTACTGCATCGTGTCATAAATCGCGGTCATCGCGGTGAAAGAGCCACCGGGTGAGTTGATATACATCACGATGTCGCGGTCAGGATCTTGGCTTTCGAGCACGAGGAGCTGAGCCATCACGTCATCGGCCGAGGCGTCATCAACCTGCACACCAAGAAAGACAATGCGATCTTCAAATAGCTTGGCGTAGGGGTCTTGACGCTTGAAGCCGTAACTGGTGCGCTCTTCAAAGGTCGGAAGAATGTAGCGGGCTTCGGGCATAGGGAATTCTTGGCGGGCTGTGGGGTTCAGGTTCATCATTTCTTCCTTGCCTACTTCTTTTTTCCATGCTCGGTTCCGCCGCCACCGACAACGTCACTGGCAGAGGCGCGAATGTGGTCGACGAACCCGTACTCGAGGGCTTCATCAGCAGAGAACCAGCGATCGCGGTCGCCGTCTTTGGTAATTTCTTCCAAAGATTTGCCGGTTGCTTCGGCGGTGATCTGAGCCAACCGCTTCTTCATGTCGTTAATCAGGTGAGCCTGGGTTTGGATATCGCTTGCTGTGCCACCAAAACCACCGTGTGGCTGGTGGAGCAGGACGCGGGCGTTGGGGGTGATGTAGCGCTTCCCTTTGGTGCCAGCCGTCAAAAGCAACTGACCCATGGATGCAGCCATACCAATACCAACGGTCACAATGTCGTTGGGAACAAACTGCATGGTGTCATAAATAGCCATACCCGCGGTGATGGAACCACCGGGAGAGTTGATGTAGAGATAGATGTCTTTCTCGGGGTCTTCCGCTGCAAGAAGCAGCAGTTTGGCGGCAATCTCGTTCGCGTTATCGTCGCGAACTTCCGATCCCAACCAAATGATGCGGTCTTTCAGCAACCG
>Ga0307932_1000457_pt1 | contig 17046 bp, 14 predicted proteins | sample OrgLakmetageno48_FD_201843 | JGI IMG/M metagenome (GOLD analysis project Ga0307932, IMG submission 201843) | Saline water microbial communities from Organic Lake, Antarctica - #48 | ecosystem: Environmental > Aquatic > Non-marine Saline and Alkaline > Saline | place: Antarctica: Organic Lake...
GCCGACGTGTGAGGGCTAACAAACGCTATTTTTTCCAGCTCTACTACGATTGACAGGGAAAATACCGTGTAATTTCAGACAGCGCCAATTCGTGATGGTCGTTGCACACGTCCTTGACTGGGTACCGACACGGTTACCACCGACGGTTTGGTTTACTCTTGACGTGGGTGCAATCGGGAATCCGGGAGGGCCCGTCTGTCGACGACACCGCCATGTATGTACACCCTCTTTTTTGAAACAGAGATACGTGAACATTTTATCCCGCCCCATACAATACAGAATGTCACTGCTCGCCGCCCTGGTCATCGGGGGCGTCGCGGGCACGCTCATCGGCACGATCGGCGCCGGCGCCGGCGCGCTCCTGGTCCCATCCCTCATGGTATTCGCCGGCCAGTCCATGCAGGGCGCGGTCGGCGTGACGCTGGCGATGCAGACTCTCCCGGTGGGGATCGGCGGGGCGTACCTGTACTACAAACGGGGACTCATCGACCTCAGGGTCGTTGCTGCCGTCGCCATCGGCATGCTCGCCGGGATCCTCGGCGGCGGGTCCCTGGCGACCTCGGGCAAGATCAGCCCCGGCAACCTCGAACTGATCCTGGGCGTCGCCCTGGTCGTCCTCGGGGGCGTCACCGTCGCCAAGACGCTCCTCACCACCAAACCTAACCCCTGAACCTCAAAATCGTGGTGACGGCGGCAAGCTGCTCGACGAGAGTGTGGGAATTCTTCTACTCTTGACACGAGAAGTACCGCGTGATCTCAGACTGCCGGTTGGCGCGGTTGTGCTGCACGCGCGCGTCCTCCGACACGCGCTCCATGAACGCGCGCGCGAGCGGCTCGGTGATGGGGTCGAACACCATGCGCCGGACCTCCGCCTCGCGCAGGTTCTTCAGGCGCTCCTCCGCCTTGAGCGCGTTGCCCTTCTTCACCTCGACGAGCGCCTCGAGCGCGCCGGGGGCGGTCAGGGCGGCGTCGCGGCGGTACCCGGGGATGATCTCCAGCCCGATGGCCAGGATCTGGAGGCACGGGTTCATGATCTGCGACTGGATGTACAGCAGCGTGTCGATCGCGACCGTCCCGAGGTTGGCGCGCACGTAGTCGATGTGCTCGATGCGCTCGCCCATGAGCGCGTTGTGCTTGCGGCTCTGGACGAACACGTACGGCAGGCGGTCGTTGACCTGCGGCGCGGACCCGGGGTCGCGGTCGTGCATGCGCCGCGCGAGCACCACGTGCGCGATCCGCTGCGGGAACTTGTACGTCGACTTGAGCGTCTTGCTGATGACGAGGTCGTCGAGGTCGTACTGCCCGTCGACGAGCGCGCGCAGCTGTGACCGCAGGTACTCCACCGCCAGGGGGATGTTGCGGTCCTCGAGCACGTGGCGCACGATGCCGCCGTAGATCTTCTTGACGATCGGCGCCGAGTCGCGGCGGTTGAGCACGTTCCCCATCGACTTCTGCTTCGGCGCCGCGTTTGCGTCGTCCCCGTACACCAGCCCCACGTACCGCTTCTTGCTGAGCAGCACAAACGGGAAGAAGGTCTTTTCGTACTCGAGGTGGTGCGGCGGCGGGAGCAGGGGCTTGATCGCGGCCGACACGCGCTGCCCCGCCTCGATCGACCGCGCGACCGCGCCGCGGTACCCCTCGGGCGTCTTGTCGTGCGTGTCGGGCGCCGCCTCGGGGAATGTCAGGAACAAGCTGTCCGTGTCGCCGTACACGACGTGTGCCCCGAACTTGGTCTCCACAAACTCCTTTGCGAGCATGATCATGTCCCGCCCCACCGCCGTCGTGCACGCGGCGATGTCCTTGAGGTACAGCTGGCTCGTGACCGCGCCCATCTGGCCGTACAGCGAGTTGGCCGTGATCTTGTACGCCAGCTGGAGGCCGTCGAGGATCGCGTACCGGAACTTGTCCGACGCAGCGGCGGCCTCGGCGGCACGCGCGCGCGTCGCCTTGCGCTGCGCGAGCAGACTCTTCAGGATGCCGGGCAGCACGCCGTCGCACGGCTGCCCGTGGCGCTTCGTCGCGAAGCGGCACGTCCGCTTCCCAACGACGCGCTTCTCGCCGCCCTTGCCCTCGTAGCAGTCGTACGTCACCGTCACGTACTCGACGTGCGGCAGGGTGCCGTACAGCTCGGGCCGCATCACGAGCGTGTTCTGGCTGATGTTGTGGCTGATCATCGCCGAGGGGTACAGCGAGTTGTAGTCGAGCACGCTCACGGGCGTCTCGAGGTGCATGCCCCGCTCGGGCTCGAGCACGATCGCGCCCTCGTAGCCCTCCTCCTCGCCGTCGCCCCCCTCCCCGTCTGCCGCGCGGATCTCGGGGATGATGTACGCCTGGTCGCGGCAATGTTTCGCGACGAGCGAGAAGATCTTGATCCCCTGCCCCCGCATGAAGATGTACGACAGCGGGACGAGGCACACGTTGGCCATGCCGATGCTGTTGGCGACCGTCTCCAGCTTGCCCACGAGCCGGTTGCACAGCTCGCAGTCCTGGATGCAGTAGTCCGCGATCACGCGACGGTCCGTGGCGGTGCCGCGCTGCAGGCGGAAGATGTCGTTCGGGGTCACGTCGTTCTTGCGCTCCCCCAAAAAGTGCTCCGCGACCGAGTTCAGCTTGTAGCTGTCCAGGCGGTGCTCACGCTGCACCACCTTCAATAGGTCGACGTAGACGCGCCCGTGCATGTCGTAGTAGCGCAGCACGTTGTCGCCCATCGCCGACGAGCTCATCTCCTTGACGACAAACTTGGAGGCGTGTGCGTTGACGCGACCGAAGCGGTACATCTGCGACGTGTCGCTCGTCTCGTTGCTGAGGCCCAGCTCCCCCGCGCGCGCGTGGATGTACGCCATGTCGAAGCCCAGGATGTTGTACCCCGTCACCACGTCGGGGTCGACCGCCCGGACCAGCTCCAGCCACTCGAGCAGCATCCGCGCCTCGCTCTCGAACTCGCGCACCACAATCCGGCGGTCGGGGGCGTCGTCGTCCGCCCGCTTCTCGCATGTGCCCAGCGTGAAGATGACGCGCGAGGTGCAGTCGCCCGCGGTGCTGCCGTACACGCCCAGCGTGGTGCCGATCTGGATGACGGGGTCGCCCCGCAGAGGCCACGACCCGCCGAAGATGGCGTTGAACGCGCGCGTCAGGCTCTCAATCACGCTCCCACTCCCGCTCCCACTCCCACTCCCGCCGTCAGACGCATCCGCAGCCGCAGCAGCCGCGGCGGCCGAAGGTGCCTTTGCGGACGCCCGCAGGATGGCAAACGCGTCGTCCGCGGAGCGGTGGACGGCCTGGAGCAGCCCCGCGCTGGCCACCACCCCGGCGCGCTTGTGCTGGAGGCGCGCGATGGGGCACGTCGTGTGGGTCAGCGTCGGCATCTGACCCACCGCGTACCCGATCGCCGACACCAGCAGCTGCTTGGCGTGGTACTCTCGCGCCTTGCCCAGCTTGTCGATGTCCCACATCTGCTCGATGTCCGTCGCGAGGCGCGAGTAGTCCTTGACCGCCATCGGGAAGTCGCCGTGCGCGCTCGTGCACTCGATGTCGAACGAGCATATGACGGCGGGCGCGATGCCCACCTGGTCCGCCGCCGGGACCACCGACCTCCAGTCGCACCGCGCAAACGCCTGGCACGTCGTCTTGGACGCCACCGTCCTCGCGTCCCGGACCCACGCCGAGGCGGGCACCCGGACCCAGCCCGCCGGCGCGATGTTGCGGTGGTGCACGAAGCGCAGGAGCGGCGCGATGTTCGACTCGAACAGCTTGACGCGCATGTTGTGCGGGAGGTGCTTGCCCGGCGCCACCTCGTTGCTCCGCAGGCGGAACGAGGTGAAGCGCATGGCGCGCCAGCTGGTGAACATCAGGCGCACGAACGGCGTCGGCGTGTCGTCGTTTAACCCCCAGTAGTTCTTGCGGTCCAGCACGATGTCCACCTTGACGCTCTTGTCTTGGATGTTGAGCCGCAGGTACTTGACCAGCTGGTGCGTCGCCTCCACGGCGGCACGCCCCGCGCCGCCACACGTGCCACGCGTGCCGTTGGAGATGGATTCGAGCTGCACGAAGAAGTAGGGCGGGAAGCCGTCGATCTGGACACACGCAGACGTTCCATCGCGCCGAACCCCGAACGCGTAGATCACGAACCGCTGCTCGCGGAACTTCTTTTTGCGCCGAAAACCGTCACCGTCGCCATCCCCGTCATCGCTGTGGTCGTCGTCATCATCGGCGTCGTCCTCGTCCACGTCCACGTCCACGTCCACGTCCACGTCGCACGCGTGCCAGTCCATCACATTCAGTACGTTGTCGCCATCGCCGCGATCGCCGCCGGGCTCACGCACAAACCCATTCAACCTCAGCAACTCACTGCGATTCATCCTTTACGGGAGATCGTATACGTGTGAAGGGGGTACCCATTTATATGGACAATACAGAAAAATTTGGTCGCCATCAGGAGGCATTTCCCACACAGCAGATTCAAAGAGTTCCAAACCCTTAAACATATCCGTAAACATGTCGTACACCACGACCATGATCCTCAAGCCCACCACCGACGTACGCAAGTACCTCATGGAGGCGCACGGAGTGGTGCCGTTTGCCGTTGCCAAGCAGTTGCTCCTGGAGATCAGGGCGAGCAAGACAAACCAGATCCACGTCCCCGACAAGGTCAACGAGAAGAGTATTGCAGGCCTCGTTGATGCGTTCGTCATGATCCAGGCGAACAAGACGGCATTCAACGCAAGGGTGCCGTCGGCCCAGCCGAAGCCGTCGGCCCAGCCGAAGCCGTCGGCCCAGCCGAGGGTGTCGGCCCAGCCGAAGCCGTCGGCCCAGCCGAGGGTGTCAGCAACGACAATGCTGAATGGCGGCGTCACCCGTGACAGGAGCCTCATTGTCGACGCGCTGATTATGACAGGCGTCAACGTCGACTACAACATGTCGGTCCCCACTCTCGTCAGTCAGGTGAGCGCGCTGAAGGACGCAAATGTCCGCAGCCGTCTCAACATCACCATCTCCGACCTCAGGACGGCATGGCTGGCAATGAGCGGCACTGGTAAGAAAGACGGTGGACCCGCGTTGAACGCGATCGAACCCATTGTGACTGCGATGATTATTGCAGTGTACAACTCGGTCGCCAACGACGACGCGGTCGACGACACCGCCGACTCGGCGAAAACCACCATCGCCGCCCTGCAGAAGCAGATGCAGCAGATGCTCGCGGCGCAAACGTGCTGATGCGCTGACGTGCTGACGCGCTGACGCGCTGACGCGCTGACGCGCTGACAGGCTGTGTAAACGGCCAATCTTTTTTCGTGACGTGTGACAAACAATCCATAGATTACACTCCCCAGTCCAACAGTTCTACGGCGTCGAAATTTCACGACAAAACGTCCACAGTATATTGATATGTCAAATACCCATATGTAATATGTCCAAACATACCCCCGTCCCACAATCACAATCGTTTCATAGTTCACTGACAACAGTCCTCCAGGGATGTTATACAACAGTTCGCGCAGAAAAGAGAGCTGCGGGCAATAAAAAACATAAAGAAAACACAGAGCCTAGGATGCTGGCTTTTGTTCTTATACAACTGTTGTTACCTCAGTCACTTCGGTCGCCGCCACGAAGCTGCGTACGGTGTTGTCGATGTTGTCGGTGATGTCGATGTTGTCAATGTTGTCAATGATGTCGATGTTGTCGATGTTGTCGGTGATGTTGATGATGTCGGTGATGTCGGTGATGTCGGTGATGTCGGTGTTGACGGTGATGTCGGTGTTGACGGTGTTGCGAACGACAATGTCGTTGGTGCTGCTGTTTCTGAGCAGCCTCATCGTATCGAGGAGCTCCTTCATCTGGGCCCTCATATCGTTTAGTTTCGACAGCTGCTTCTTGACAACGGTGAGCTCGCGCAGAATCGTGTCCATGTTCTGGACATGCCCGTTGGACGTCTCTCCGACGCATTCCGCGTCGGTTGCGTGCGTCAAAAGAGCGACGTTCGCCGCCTTCTCGCCCATTCGCTGCTGCATTCGACGCTTCATCTCATGGTAGCTTACCTTGAGTGGGGTAGAAGTGGCATTGGACGAAGAGGTCGGCTTCATCATTGCGTGACTTGACGGTGGTCAACGAAGGCTTGGGTGAAGGTTGGGTGGAATTGGTTGTATTGTGATAGGTTGGGTGGAATTGGTTGTATTGTGGTATGAGATTGACTCGATCGCCTTTTTATACAGCCCTGTCCACACTTTCCACACTACGTTCAGACTACGCGACTGTCTCCGAGCATGTCCACGACCCGCAGCGCCTTGAAGCGGCACTTGGGCGTGAGCGCTGTCTCAGACTTGGCGTCCGCAAGAAGCTTGCGCGTGATCGTGTTGGACACGTCGTTCCGCGACATCTTCACGCCTGCGAGAACGGGCAGCAGGTTGACGATGCAGTCGAGGGCGAGCTCTGTTGAGATCATCGCCTGGGCCGAGCCAGTCGCCACCACCGTTTCGTACGCCTTGTCCAGAGACCGGAATGTCGCATCCACCAGGCGTGCAGTCACAGAGTGGGCGTCCAACCCGGCACTGATCAGCACCATGGCGCGGTGGGTGTTGAGCAGTGCGGTCCGTGACTTGATGACGGCGCAGAACCGGTCGTACTCATTCGGTCCAATGTCGGACGACACCGCGTCGATACTTGTCCACAGTGCGTCCCCGTCGCACAGGTAGTCGGTGATGTGTTTCTCTAGAAATGCGGAAGAAGCAGCCGAGTCTTGCGACGACACAACCTTGACCAGACGTACAAAGAGTTCGGTGTACGATGAGTCGTCGTTGTTTTTCCCAAAGACCGCCGTCAGAATGTCGACGACAGAGAGCTGGCCGTCTGCCGCGAGTCCGACGACGCTGCACGCGACACGCTCGAAGTTTGCGTCGGTGATCTTGTTCAACAACGACATGATCAAACGGCGCGGATCGGATGTCTGACGCTTGCGCCAAGATCCACCAACAGACACCGATGCGATAGGATGCTTGGAAAAAACAGCAGGCTTGCGACCACTGCATCCGTTACCGCCGCCACCACCGCGACCGCCGCCGTGCCCTCCGTGCCCGCCGCGACCCCCGCCGTATCCACCGCGACCCCCGCCATTCGCACCGCCGTGCCCGCTGCCGTGCCCGCCGCCGTTCATACCGCCGTGCCCGCCGCCTCCGCTGCCGGGGTAGCTGTCCCTCGCCACCCTGGCGGTGTGATGCGAGCTCTTCGTGTGGGTTGCGATGTCAGACGACATGCCTGTCTGAAAGCACCTATACGTCTGAATCAGACGCGCGCGTATGGCGAGACCTGCCGCACTCGGCTCAGATGGCTTACACTTGTCAAACTCTGCTAGTTGGTACTGCGTGACCTCCGGGGGATGGGTCACATCGACATCGACAAAGACGACATCAGCGATAGCGACGGAAGCGACTGACGCGACGGAAGCCATCGTAGTGTGCCTTGTCTTGGTGATGTACACAGTGTATATTATAATACAGACCCGTTTATATACCCGCCGTCGCCGCCGTCGCAGACACCTACGGTGGCGCGCCGATCTTGAACGTGTGCGCGTGCTTCGACACCAGGTCGTTCAGCAGGAACTGGTACGCGCTCTCAACCTGCGCGACGGTGATACCGCCGGTGATGATCGCCTTGCCGCTCTGGAACACCGCGATGGTCACCTTGCGGCACCCGGCGTCGTGGCCGCTGCCGTCGCCCTTCCCCTTGCACGACGGCCCGTGCGCGCAGCTGCACGCACCCCGCGCGTCCGGGTGCGACGAGTTGTACATGTACTTGATCTTGACGCCGGGGTACATGCACGGCTCGTAGCTGCACATGATGTGCGTGTAGTGGTCCTTCATCGTCTGGAAGAGAACGTTGCGCTTGACGTGCATGCCGATGTCGCAGTCGCTGTTGATCATGCAGATGCGGTAGCTCTCCAACGCGGCAGCCTCGTCCACGTGGATTTCTGCCCGCGCCTCGTCCACCGCGTCCACCGCGTCCACCGCGTCCGGTGCGTCCGCGTCCCTTGCGTCCCTTGCGTCCGGCGTGTCCGGCGCGTTGTAGTTCGCATTGAGCCACTGCACGACTGCGGCGAGCACGGTGCGCCCGAACTCGATGCTCCGGATCCCGGTCATTTGGATGCGGCCGTTTGTGAAGAGCTTGATGCTGGTGGGTTTGTCGTTGACTTTCGCCAAAAGCGTCACCTGGTTGCCGAAGTTCTTCTTTTGCGACGGGACGATGCCTTTTGCGAAGCTGCGCTCTTTGCCGCTCAGGCGCATCACCATGAACTCGATGTCGTTCGTCTCGGCACCCTGCGCCCCCTGCTCCATCCCTGCCGACAGCGGCATGTTGTAAAACAGATGCGATATGTCGAGCTTGTGCACCACATTCGCGACGGCCGTGATCGTCGAGATGCGGTAGGGCGTCGGGGATGACGTGACCACGTTTTTCGGGCCCATGGCCATGAGGGCGGACGGATAACGCTCTATAAAAAAACACTGTACCTTTATATCTCCCCAATGCGGTTCATCATCGTGCTCGTGCTCTTTGCCGGTATGGCGCTGGTCATCCACAGTGTGTACGAAGAAAAGCTCTCACGTGCGCAGCAGCAGACGCGCGTCGAGTACCGCTTCCTACCGCGGACGCTCTACGAGGAACAGCTGTCCGAGGACAACAAGCCCACCGCGCGAATGAAGGGCGTGTTTGCGTAGATAATGTAGCCATCCCAGTGCTCGCCCTAAAGGCCACGGAGCGACGTCACGCACAGGGGCGCCGACGAGGGCGACGAGTAGCGCCACCCGGGAGGGAGGACGAGCACCTGGCCCGGGGAGACGACGACGCGTGCCCCCGTCACGCCGGCGCCGCGGGATATGTCGATCCCGACGCGGCTGTCGGCGGCAGGGTCCACCGAGGTGCCACGCGCCCAGAGGAGTGTGTACCGCGCCCGGGTCGTGCGGACCTCGCTGTCCGACACGACGTGGGTATTTGTCGCGAAGGGGACGTGCAGCCATCTGAAGACGGTGGCGGGGAGGTCGCGGTCCGGCCGCACGATCTCATCCTGGATGAGCACGGGTTGACGCTGAAATAGCATAGACGGCACAACTGCAGAAACCGGGGACTGGATGAGGGTAGGAGGCATGTTTGACAGCTTGCGCACTGCCGCGTTGTACTTCACTGACATCACAAGGACGACACCAATGGCAAATATCACCAACCACCCAACTGTCGCACCCTGCATCGCAATTGCCGTTGTTTTGTAACATCCAAACCATTAAAATGGAGCCCATCAACGCGCATCAACGGACAGACAGCGGATGCAGACGCTTGCTCTTCTCCAGACCGCTCGCGCCACCGCACACACCCGACGACCCCCCACCACCGCACACACCCGCGCCACCGCACACACCCGACGACCCCCCACCACCGCACACACCCGCGCCACCACCCGCGCCACCACCACCGCCACCACCACCGCCACCACCACCGCCACCAGGGGGCATTTGTGCAGAGGGGCCAGCAGCTGCGGCAGCGGCAGCAGCGGCAGCTGCAGCAGAAGCGGCAGAACCGGCAGAACCGGCAGAAGCGCCAGTGGCGGCCGACATGCCGGCAGACCGCGACGACCGCTTGCTCCACGGGCTGCCTGGGATGCCTGCGGCGATGCCCGTCATGATGCCGGGCATGGTGGGCATGGTGGGCATGGTCCACGGCGCGCGGCGGCGGATGCTGTTCGACGCCACCGCGGTGACGAGCGCCGCGGTCAGCGTCCCGAGCGTGCCGAGCATGTACGTCGTGGCGTGGCGCACGACTTGGTTGCACGCCACCTCCAGGACGTTGAGGATGTTTGCGACATTGACGCAGATCGCCGACTGGTCAAACATGATGACGCGCACGAGGTCGCGGTGGCAGTGGCGGAAGTACTGCATGCGCAGGGCGCGGTGCGCCCAGTAGATGGCGACGATGCTGAAGACGGCCATCATGATGGCCTTGCGCGACATGATGGCGTGGAACATTGCGTTACGGCGTGCGAGCGATGCGGCGAATGGACATGCGTTCGGAGTGGTCACGCGTTCCAAATACGGCGGCTCGTAGCTGTTGCGCTGCGATCACGTCGCTCTGGTAGTAGGTCGCGATGCGGTCGAGGATCTCTTGCCGGGACAGCGGTACTTTGACGCGGGCTGTGGTATAGCGCAACCTTCCTACAGGAGTGTTGAGATCATCTATTTTATACACGCTCATGAAGGCCAAGACGCGCGATGTCAGGGCCCGCTTCTCGGCGCGTCGCTCCTGCATGGCCTTCTGGAGCAGCCGCAGGGAGTTGTCCATCTCGAGCCACATGCGCACGTCGTGCTTGAACGACTCGAGCATCTCGGGGGTGTAGGCCGGCGGCAGGGGGAACGGGGACGAGTGCGACGTGTGCGATGAGTGCGTCGCATCCCCCATGATTATTGTTTATTGACGTTTCATGCAGAAAAAAAACTACGACGACGCCAGCGGGAACTGCAGGGGAGGCACACGCCACGCGGGGCTGCAGGGGAGGCACGCGCCCTCAGCTCGGAAACGAACGTGAACGGGCACGGATCGTCCCCACATTTCCACACATTTTTCCACACTTTTTGCCCATATAACAGGTAGGACTCGCCACCCCACCGCACATTTTACAAATGTCGGACTCGGACCTGGAGGCGCGGCATCTTGCGGAAATCCACCAGATCAGGGAGGCTGCTGCTGCTGCTGCGACTGCTGCTGCGACTGCGGCTGCGACTGCTGCGGATGAGATCCGTCTGCTGAAGGCTGAGCTCTCCCGCAAGCGCCCCCGCGCTCCCGCGCCACCGCCGCCGCCGCCGAGACGTCGCCGCCACAACGCTGACAACGCTGACAACTCTGACAACGCGGATGACGCTGATGACGGAGACGCCGTCGCCGTCGCCGATGACGGAGGCGAGATTGTGCTCGGCACCACCATCTTCAACGTCGGTAGCGACGGGGACGACGGGGATGACAGGGACGACGGACGTGGGGGCGTGCCTGAGGCCGACGAAGCCGCCTTCGGCATCCCGGCGCGTCCCGTGTCGATCGACTTCGGCAAGTACGCTGGCGGTATCGAGGCCCTGAAGAAGACGCCGTTCACGTACTTCAGTCAGACGAAAGAGTTCCACCACTTCTGCAACGGGCCACTCGAAGACATCGGGAGGAGCATCGCAAACATCGACGCGGCGCAGTCCAACGCGTACCTCAGCTCGGAGCAGACCAACAAGGGGATGGTCGCCGCCGCAACCATCAAGATCGCGCACCTGATGACGAGGCCCAGCGTCATGCTGGTCGCGGACCTCAAGGCGAACATCGCGCACCTGTGCCAGACCAAGATTGACATCGCGCTGCAGCAGTTCGGCATCAACGCGATCAACCCGTCGGGGCGCGCGGGCTTCAGCAAGCTGTCGAACAACGCCGACCAGATGGTCGCGTTCCGCGAGGGGCGCCTGACACTGGTGGTGCAGGCGATCGACAACAACCTGATGCTCCTCAACGACCTCATCCGAACCCACAACATCGGCGACATCGTCGTCGTGCTCGACGAGTCCGACGCCATGTGGAGCTCCCCGGTCTCCAAGCACAAGCCGTGGACCGCGAGCGACCTGACGTCGCGGGAGAAGCACCTGTACAACTTCCTGGCGGGCAAGGACGCCGGCGGCGTCGGGCTGCCGCTCTTTGGCAACAACCGGATCCGCTGCCTCTTCCAGGTCAGCGCGTCACACGTGGCGACGCTCGAGTGGCACTCGATGTGGCGCTGCCCGTACAGAGCCCACGTCGTGGAGCTCGACCTGCTCAAGAGCCGCCACTACGCGGTGTACGACTGCCTCTCGACCCTCAAGTCGCCCCGCGGGTTCGACATGTACCTGGTGAAGGAGACCCAGAACTCGAAGATGAACAAGCTGAACAAGGTGAACAACAGCTACAACATGGAGAGCGACGAGGTCAACCGGATGATCGACGTGTTCAGCGACGACGCGCACGACCCTCTCAAGACGGGACTGCTCATGATGGTGGGCATGTCGCCGCTCATCCAGGCCAAGACGGGCATGAACGCCTTCCAGATCTCGGAGAGCATCCTGAACAAGATGTGCGACAGGGCGGAGGCCACGCCCGGACCGTCGACGCGCGCCACATCGTGCGTCTCGTCTATCGGCATCATCGTGTGCGAAAAGGGCCCGATCCTGGTGGTGATCGACGAGGTCTCGAGGAAGGTCGCGTTCACGCAAATCACGCGGACCATCAAGAACGCGCAGGGCCGCGACGTCTCCGTCCGCGTCACCACCGCCGAGGACGCGATCAAGCACGTGAACCGGACGTACGGGCTTGCGACGCCGCTCTTCATCGTCGGCTACCAGCTGCTCAGACGCTGCCTCAGCCTTCGCAGCGACGACCGCGTGATCACGCACCTGATGGTGGGACCGTCGGCGGGCATGTCCGCGGCCAACGTCCAGCAGATGTCGATGCGATGCGGCGGGTGGACGGTCGGAGTGCGCGAGAGCAACGGCTTCGAAGACGTGACGGTCCTCATGACGCGCGACGACTACGAACTCGTCCAGAACCTGTACAAGTTCACGTGCTACGCGCTGAATGTGTCGGCGACGGGACGCCTCGAGGACGTCGACGCGTGGAAGACGCAGGAGTACGGCGCGCACTTCATGAACGTCCTGCAGACCTCCCGCCCCCACGCCACGGGTCGGATGGGCAAGGAGATCGGGGTCTCGCTCTCGAGGTGGGCGGCGCCGAAGGCGACCAACCCCGCGAAGCCCGCGTCGCCGGCGGCGGCGATGGAGGCGGCGCTGGGCGCCGCCGCGGCGGCGGCAGCGGAGGCGGAGGCGGCGGAGGCAGAGGCGGCGGACCAGACCGACGTCGTCAGCGGCGAGAGGGTGAGCCCGGCGCGCGCCGTCCGCAAGTCGTCGGCGATGGCGGCCGACGGCATCCACCAGGAGCGGGGCGTCGTGGCCGTCACCCACGACAGCAACCGGAAGAACAAGGCGCTGCTGCACAAGCAGGTGGCCTTCTTCGCGCAGGGCGCCGCGTCGGAGGTCAAGTACGCGCCGGCGACCGGCATCACGCTGCCGCCGACGCGTTCCCGCGCGGTGCAGTACGTCGCTGTCAAGGACGCCAAGGGCTGGTACACCGCGTACGTGCTCGTGCGCATGCCCGTCGTCAACGACAGCAGAGTTGACGACTTCGTCGCCGTCAAGTGGGACTTCGCGGTCGACTCGTCCGGAGCCCTCAAGTTCAAGTACGACGACTTCATGTCGGGAGAGCCCGCAGGCTCGGCGGCGGGCATCGACAAGCAGAGAGAGGAGGTGCCGAGGGCAACGATGCGAGCGTTCTACGACATGTACATCAAGGCTGGCCACCGCATCGAGAGTGTGTCCATCGCGCAGCTCGAGGAGCTCGGCGTCCCGGTCAACGCGAACCAGCGTTTCACGCTGTCGACCGCGCTGACAAGGCAGCGCAAGTACCTGGAGCACCCCGTCGGCGCGGGGAAGGGCGTGTACCGGCTGACGACCAATGGCGTCAAAGCGGCTGTTGCCATGTTCGAGACATGACGTGATTAACTGGGTCGGGTCCATTCTGTAGGGTACCCCATAAGAACTTCAACCCACTGGGGGTTCATCATGTAACGTGTTGTCGCGATCCTCACATCGTCGTACCGGTACCGACGCTTCGTCCCCAGCTCGTGGTAAACCTGTGTCCCCAACGAGCGGAAGTGGCGCCCGTCGATCCGAGAAGTTGCATAAAAGTGACATTTCGCTTTTACTGGAGTGGCCCACAGGCGCATCTGATTGCCATTCGCGTACGACAGTAACGGAAGGCCGTCGATGTCGCTGCGCTTCTCGATCTCCTTCCCGCTGACGATGACGTTCCATGCGGCCGCGACGGCCGACGGAACCACAGAGTTGCCGAGCGCGCCGACGCGCTTGCGGGCGGTCAGCTTATCGGCGGGCGACGGGCCCTTGACGAGACGCGGGACCGAGTCCAGTTTGTCGAACGCGTATTGAGCGGCTTTCGCGAGTGGGAGCGCCGCGACGTTTCTGGACGCGATCATGAACCAGCGTTTGCGGATGTGCCTTGCGCCGACGTCTCGCGCCGACAGGAACGTCCACTTGCACTTGAAGCCACGCCTCTCGAACGCCTTGACGATCGTGTCCAGGCCCCGCGTCCGGATGAACGGCGAGTTCTCCATGAAGACGTGAGCTACCTTGTGCTTGAGAGCCCGATTGAACTGATCGATCAGACGGAAGACGTGGCTGACCAGCCCAGAGCGATCGCCGTCCAGCCCCTCGCCCGCACCTGCAGCCGAGATGTCCTGGCACGGAAACGACGCGGTGATGACGTCAGGTAGAACAGGCACCTCGTTTGCATGCAGCTTTGTGACGTCTGGGAAGATGGGCGCGACGTCGAGCTTGCCGCGACGCATGTTCTTCTCCAGGACGGACGTCGCGAATGGATCGATCTCGCAGTACGCGACCGTCGTGAGGATGGACCGCAGCGCGAGGCTGTTGCCCCCGATGCCGGAAAACAAGTCCAGACACGGGAGCTTATTGTCAGGCTTTTTCATTTCGATGTTTAACATACCTCGTTATATTATCATGTTCAAGATGCGGTAACGTCGACTGGCGGTTTCTTGTACGTCGCGGATGGCAACCGCATCGAGAGTGTGTCGGTCGCAGCGGCAAAAGGAGCGTGATCAATCGGTCCATTTGATGGGGTACCCCATTAAAACTTCGACCCACTGGGGGTTGATCATGTAACGTATCTTGGCTACCTCGACGTCGTCGTACCTGTACTGACGCATGGTGCCCCGCTCGTGAAACATCTGATTTCCTATCGAGTAAAAATGGCGCCCGTCGATACGAGCAGCAGCATAAAAGTGATGCTCGGATCTCACTGGAGTGGCCCACAAACGCGTCTGCCTGCCGTCGGCGTAAGACAGCATCGGAAGGCTGTCGTCGCTTCGTTTCTCGATCTCCTTCCCGCTCAGGATGACGTTCCACGCAGCCGCGACGGCCGACGGCACCACCGAGTTGGCGAGCGCGCCGTAGCGCGATCGCGCGGCCCGCTTCTCGGTGGGCGAAGGGTCCTTGACGAGGCGAGGGACCGAGTCCAGCTTATCGAACGCGAATCGGGTGGGTTTGGCGAGCGGGAGCTCCGCGACGTTTCTGGACGCGATCATGAACCAGCGTCGGCGGACGTGCCTTGCGCCGACGTCCTGTGCGGACAGGAACGTCCACTTGCACTCGAATCCGCGCTTCTCGAACGCTTTCACGAGCGTGTCCAGGCCCCGCGTCCGGATGAACGGCGAGTTCTCCATGAAGACGTGCGCTACCTTGTGCTTGAACGGTGCCTTGTCGAATTGATCGATGAGACGGAAGACGTGGCTGACCAGCCCCGATCGATCGCCCTTGAGCCCATCTCCCGCCCCCGCAGCCGAGATGTCCTGGCACGGGAACGACGCGGTGATGACGGTCGGAGGGACGGGCAACGACATCAGATCCTTCGCCTGCAGCTCGGTGACGTCCGGGAAGATGGGCGCGACGTCGAGCTTGCCTCGACGCATGTTCTTGTCCAGGACGGACGTCGCGAAGGCGTCGATCTCGCAGTAGGCGACCGTCTTCAGGATGGACCGAAGCGCGAGGCTGTTGCCCCCGATACCGGAAAACAAGTCCAGACACGGGAGCTTATTGTCCGTCTTTTTCATATCTCGTTTTACACCAGAGTTCATATAAAACAGAACATCCGTCTGTGCATCCCAACCGAGGCCCGCCTCCCCATCGGAAATTTGCGCCCGTTATATTCATTGATTAGATAGCGGCGCGGGGAAGGGCATTCTAGACCTTCCGTATCTCGTGCACGGTGATGCGGCCGTTGCTGTGCGAGAACACGATGTTGGCAACGACGCGGTCGCCAACTACGACGCCTTGCTGGTATTGTGGCGGGGGAGGGGCCCTTTGCCAAGGCCAGGGCAGAAGGCGGCGCGGTGCCCTCGGCTGGGGCGGGATGGATTGTAGGACATGGCAGGCTCCCGCTACGCCCTCGAAAAACAGGCCCCTGTACTGGTCCGGGGTCGCACCACCAGCAGGCGCGCCAGCAGACGCGCGCGCCACCGCCGCCGCGACCGCCCGAAGGCGCTGATTGGAGTCTTCGAAGTCGATCAGCTGCCTCCAAAAGCCGATGACAAAGACGAGTTGAGGCATGTGCGCCTGTAGTTGTGCCCTGGATCCTTCAAAGGCAAGGATGGCATCGTCTTTGTCATGCGGGACTGAGGCGGCTGGGTCGAGCGCCTGCTTGTAGAATGCATGGTGGGCGCGGTGCATGGCGCCGATCATATGAGCGGGGGACGGACTAGAGACGCGTGCACTTGCCATGTTTTTTTGTTAGCAGATGCGCACGCCTTTATACCCTGAGCTTATTCCCCATGGCATCCCATGGCGCCTCATGGCATCCCATGGCATCCCCCATGAGACCCCATGACATCGCAGCGCGCAGCAATGGCGCGTAGGCACGAGTAGGCAGGAGTGTTACGCATCCTGTGCACATGAGCGCTGAGCGCCAACAAGCGCCGTACATTAGCTGTTCCGGATGTAATCCCAGTTGGCGTTCGTTTTAAGAATGTCTACGACATTATCGGCTTCCTCGATGTTTGGAGCCACGATGTCTGTGGAATGTTTCACATGGCACTGCGACACAGCGCTTCTTACCAACTTCGCTTCTTACTAACGTCGTCCGATGTCCTCGGATGGTTCAGACAATGTGACCGCATTCGTTGCACCGTGGTTTAAATAGTTATGATTGGTCCGTTCCGTTTCAAGTGAACACTGGTGTATTGTGCGCGGTGTTTTTGTTGATGAGTACGGGTGGCACATTGTCGCAAACCAGTCGGGCTTCACACGCCATCCGGGGGCAGTGCGCCATCGCGACGGTGACGGTGCCGTCGCGGTTGTTGACAACCGTCGTGAAGTAGGTGGGGTCCGCCGACACGATGTGGCATTTATTCGACGCATTCACACA
>Ga0307932_1000459_pt1 | contig 17011 bp, 16 predicted proteins | sample OrgLakmetageno48_FD_201843 | JGI IMG/M metagenome (GOLD analysis project Ga0307932, IMG submission 201843) | Saline water microbial communities from Organic Lake, Antarctica - #48 | ecosystem: Environmental > Aquatic > Non-marine Saline and Alkaline > Saline | place: Antarctica: Organic Lake...
CTGACTCACTACACTTCGTTCCGCTCCGTCTTTCGATTCTCACGTAGACCTGCTTCCGGCAGGTCTACTCGTGGGATCATAAACAAAAATGGCACACCTTGCGGAGTACTCATTTTTGTGTTGTGAGCCTTCTCGAGATAGAACCTATTTGATCTGTTGCCCTGTATGGTTATTTTAACTAACGAGGTTAAATTTCTAACGACCCTTCTCGAGCGTAGATAAAAAGTGACAAAAGTGACACATTTTCACATTTTTCGATAAGTTACACAGCACTGTAACTTTGTTATATTAAGGTCATGGGTAAACCAACTAAAACTATTGAAGAAAAACTTAAAACTAAGCTCGATAAGCTAAGAGCTGAGTCACGGTTTACTGTTTCTACAAGAACTGTAAAAATTGATAATAAAAAATTATTTGATTACTCGACCACAGCAATTAAGTATACAAACAAACGTTATTTTCCTTCAAAAAAAGAAGATCTGGATAAGGAAGATTTTAGAGTAACTGTTTTACTAAGTCATGAAACAATAAGAATTATTAGCTCAATCTGGAACCCACCACGAGGAGCAGGTGTGGTGATAGATCAATTTAGAAAATTAGGGAAAGACATTAACCTTATCGTAATAGGCGCGGATAAAAACAGGATAGAAAGAAAAAGTCTCTATATTACTTATGAACTATATAGAAATTTTAATTCTATAAATCAAGAAGAAGCTAGTATAAAAGTGAACGTGGTTCAGAATAGGATTGCTCCTTTTATAGAATCTGAGTATAAATTGAAAGTTGGCGACTATACAGTCGATCGTAACTACTCACTTTTACTTGAAGAACTGATGGTAAGTAAGAGTCTTACTCAAGATGACATGATTAAGCTTACTGATGAACTTGAATCTGGTGAAACAAGTCGAGTTGTAATTGAAAAGCAAATCAACAAACAAGCTGAGTGGTTACTAGATGCAATGCAAGAGATTGTAGATACTGAAAAACTTACAACACCTACTGCAAAAACTCTAGGCCTCAAATTATTTGGATTTCCTAAAGTAAGAACAAATGGCCCTGAAGATTTAATGGAAAAAATCTTAACTGAGTATGGTAAGAACATAATTTTTGGTGTTCCTTACTTACTTAACACAAATAAGTATGTAGTTTCAAAAAATGGGCTATCTAGGTCCCAGTTTGATTTGGTACTCATAAATCTTCTGTCAGACATTGAGGTGGTTGAATTAAAGCGCCCAGATGAATACATACTAGATTATAATGCCAGTCGTGGAAAATTCTACGTTTCTAAAGAATTAAGTATGGCTGTTGCTCAGGCAGAACGTTACGTGTCAGCTATATTGAGAGATAATGACTCTGAATTCAGTATAGATGGGAAAACAATTCGAAAATTTATTGAATCAGAGGTTGGCGGCACGGTTACTTTATCTGTTTGTAGACCAACTGCATTGGTGATTATAGGGAGAATACAATCTTTGGTAAAACCATATGGAGATCTGTCTAGTGCAATGAAAGCAAAGGTGACTAAAAGTAAATACAATAAAAATGCAGAACAAGCTTACCAAGAACTAAAAAACTCGTACAGAAATATCCAAATCACAACTTATTCAGAGCTTATCGATACAGCACGCCTTCGACTTCAGACAGATTAATATTTAAAAGAGCTTCAAATAATATTGAAAAACACACCCAATACTACTCTGAACTGAATTTCATTCTCTAAACCACGAATCTTATTCTTTATTTCAATGTCTAGCCTGTTGTTGTAAACTCGCTACAATCACAATCATTAACCGAACAAGAGGGGTCCTTCTCTCTATGTTTCTGTGAGCGTAACATTACTATTAACCTGACGAAATCTGCTAGTTACTCCAATCCACATAATTACACATTATTTTTCATCCATTTTGTGACATCTGCGTTAATACCTTTTGATGCCCAGTTATCATCTGAAACATCCAGTATCAGAAGCTCATCGTTAGAATCAATAAATTTAGACAGATGGTCACGAATTGTGGAGACTGTATTACTAGAAACAACAAGGAATGTAGATTCTAGAGGTTTTGCCCAAGTACCCAAATCTTTGATTGCTTTAATTAAACGCTGGTACTCCGAAGATGTCTCTCCGCCGTTTAAGTCATATGCTATTAGAAGTGTTTTTGTCATATTATTTTTAATGTTTTTTATCTTTTGGTGGATGTGGGTCGTTCCCGTAACTGTCTGAATCTTGAATTTTACCGTCCTTTTTATGAATAACGTGCTCAACCTTTCGCTTCTTTGCTTCGGTAATAGACTTCTTTTTAGCAGTCTCCTTAGTTTGCGAATTTGCTAGTGGTTTTTGCTGTCCTTCGAGTAGCGTTTGCCACATTTTTGTTTCTTTGCTGTACGTAGTGTGTACATCTTTTTTCTTTGCCATAATAAATTTGTTTATTCTTTAATAATTCCTGCTACTTTTCCGCTTAGTTGGAAATCATCCTCCTCATGTACATATATCGGTAGATATTTTTTAGTCGATACTGCTTCAAGCACGATGCGACTATGCGCTTTGTCGTTACGTAACTTCTTAATCGTTGCTAATCCATCAATAACAGCTACAACAATGTCCCCGGTCTTGTAACTAACGTACCCACTATCCACAAGCACAAAGTCACCACTTTCAATCGTTTTACCTTCTACATCCGCCTTATTCATAGAGTCACCATCAGCAATCAATGCGTAGAGTCCTTTTTTATTTCTAGGTAACAGAGAGCTAGAAACTTTTAGGTACTGTTCTACATTTTGTTCCGCAAAAATTGTTGCTGGACCACAGTTTGCTGACCCTACTATTGGTAGGGAGTAGATCGGGCTTTTTGAAGCCTTAGCATAACCTCGCTTAACAAGCTTAATTATTCCTTCTTCAAGGTTCATCTGAATCAAGCCATCCTTTTCAAGTTGTTGTAGGTGATACTTTGCAGTTTGAGGCTTACCAGCAGCTCCAATAATCTCCGCCATTTTCCTTAAGCTATAAGAACCAAATTCCTTGTGAGTAGCAATGAGGTCCAAAAGTTGTTTTTGAATGATATGCATACCTCTATTATAGCATATTTATAGGTAAATATAAAATAAACATTTTACATTTTACACTATAGAGAATTTTTGAAGGTTTGATTAATTAAGGTATAATTTCAATATGAGCACGAATCCAAAAAATTCAGTCACTATTAGCCCCTCACTTCTTCGTGAGATAGCTCAATCAGTACAAGCGTTTGACGGGCTTAAAAAAAGGGTCGATTTTGGTCTAAAAAGTTTTTCTTTTGCTAATTTGATTAAAATGCGAGTAGATGAAGTTAAGCAGTCAGAAGCATTAATGCAACCGCTTCACGAATATTACGTACCACAAACATTACCTTACGTATCTGAAACTGAGAATTACACCCGTACTGTTGTAAGTCTGTGTTTTGATACAAAATACAGAGAGTTATATGAACATGAGAATCGTTCTCATAATTACGTGTTTACCAAAAAATCAGACTGCCAGTTTAAGATACTTCAAGCACTTTGTAATCGAGAGGGGTTTATCTCAACTAAAGATTTGGCAGAAATAGGAGGATACAAGAATGTTGGCTCAACATACAAAGCAATTGAGAAAATCAATGCAATCGGATTCAAAATTGGCCTGCCTAACAATCTATTACAAAGCTCTCAAGGAGTAGGATTTCGTTTAAATCCAGATTTCCACGTTTCTATCATCTAGCACTCTAGCTCGTGTGGATAGCTCCGTAATTTGCGGACTTTTTCTTTATATATAGATAGCTAGACTCTAGCTAGAGTTGTTTGTTTTTTGCTACTTAGATTGGACAATATAAGTATAGAAATCTAATAAAACACCTATGAACAACTTAGCTTGGACAACTCAAACCAGAACCGTTAATGAACTTGTTCCTTATGAGAAAAACCCTCGAAAGATTAGTGACGCACAGTTATCAAACCTTAAAAAGAGTCTAGAAAAGTTTAATTTAGTAGAAATACCTGCCATTGATACAGATAGTCGAATAATCGCTGGACATCAACGACTAAAAGTAATGCAACTACTTGGACGTGGGGAAGATGTGATTGATGTACGGGTTCCAAATCGCAAACTTACTGACGATGAATATGAACAATACCTCCTCACTTCAAACGCAGTTACTGGTGACTGGGATTTGGAACTGCTTAAAGATTTTAAATTTGATGTGCTCCAAGACATTGGATTTGACCAGAAAATACTCGATGACATATGGGATAGCACAACCATTGAAGATGAAGTGTCAGAACCAGAAATTGTCGATATGTCTAACGAACCTCAAACCAAGCTAGGTGATCTAATCCAGCTTGGTGAGCATCGTTTAATCTGCGGTGACTGTACTGATCCAGAAGTACTAAGGAAGCTGTGTGATGGAAAGCTAGTAGATATGATTGCTAGTGACCCTCCATATAACACTGATTTAGACTATAACGCTGGTCTTGGTGGTAAACAGTCGTATGGAGGTAATGTTATAGATAAACGCAGTGATGAGGAATATATAGCGTTTCTTCGCATGAGTATGCAGGCAGGGCTATCAGTAGCTAAACCAAATACTCATGTCTTCTATTGGAACACCGAACAACATATCTGGATCCTTCAAACACTCTATCGTGAGCTTGGTATTGATAACAAGCGAGTGTGTCTATGGATTAAGAACGGACACAACCCCACGCCTGGTGTCGCTTTCAATAAATGCTACGAACCTTGTGTATACGGTACTCGAGGTAAACCGTTCCTGTCTGATCATAATGAATACTCTGAAATACTAAATACAGATATTGGCAATGGTAATCAAGGTCTCGAAGATGTAAATATTTGGGTAGAAAAACGATTGCCTTCAAATGGGTATGAACACGCTACTGCTAAGCCTCCAGCTTTGCATGAACGAGCAATAAAGCGTTGCACAAGAGCTAATGACATAATTCTAGACTCCTTTGGTGGATCAGGTAGTACTCTGATTGCGGCTGAACAGCTACATCGTCGAGCTTTCTTAGTAGAGCTTGAGCCGCAATTTTGTGACATCATCTGTGCGAAATATGAAGAAATGACTGGCAACAAACGTAAATTAATTGCTAATTATGAGAAAGTCTAAGAAGCTACTCAAGCAAATTATTACTGAGTTAGAGAAGATGCCGAATAAGTCGCTTGTATGCCACAATTTAAGTATTTCACGGCAGACATTCTATCGTTGGGTAGAAGACGACTGGGAGTTTGCTGAAGCAATAGAGGGTGCGATGAAAGTCGGCAGAGATTCGGTTAATGACTTAGCTGAGAGTAAGGTCGTCGAGAAGATTAAGGGCGGTGATTTTAGGGCGACTAAATACTGGTTGGATAACAAACATAACGACTACAAGCGTCCGCGACCAGATAATTGGTTTCAACAAGAAAACCGCAAGCACGTACCTAACGAGGTTATGTTTGTTGATTTCTCTACAGGAAAGAAACAGACATTAGATCAACTTAATGCAGAGAAGGATACTACTGAACCACCTGACAATCCTCAACAATAACGTTGCCAATTAATTCTCTAGACACTGATCCTTGAAGAGTAACTGTTTCTCCCTTATTTAAGGTTGAGATTGTCGATGCATTACCTCGATTGAAGAAACACTGCACTCCATTGAATGCTCCGACTGTGTCAGCTAGCTTCACATACGCTTCGTCTCTTATGTCAGTACCAATATCAGATACGATACCAGTAATCTGAAGTGTCTCATCTTCGTACTTCTCACCAGCTGCGATTGAGTTTGAGTCGTATTCGCTTAATAGTACTGAGGCTGATACTTCGATAACTTCAACTTTTTCTGGTTCTTCAGTAGTGACCAAAGTCTCAGAAGAAGAGTTCGTATTTGGACTTGGTTCAACTGGATCAATGACGTTTGCAACTGCTCCGATAATAAAGAAGATGCCAATACCAGTTAATATCTTATGTCTGGAAAACCAGCTAGTTTGTTTAGTTTCTTGTTCCATATTTTTGCGTAGGTTTTATGTATAAAAATCTTGTGGTACACAAATGGCCACACAAGACCGACGACAACTTCCTTTCGAAAATTATCCTGTACTCTTTCGAATACAGACCTACGCAAATAAGTGCCGGCTTATGTGGCCGTTTCTATTTGCGTAGGATTTTGTAACCGTGCCAGAAGTCTGGGTTAGGTGCTGTATTGAACATAATAGCAAATTAATACTATTACTAACAATTGTATCGCTAAAAGACTATTTTGCTAAGCGAGTATGTGACGTTTTTTCTACCCTGCATAGCTATGCAGGGTTTTTGGTTCTGTCATTAATTAATGTATGACAGAAGTTTTAGAAAGCGAGTTTAAATATTGCTTATACGCCAGAAAATCTACCGAAGGTGATGAGAAGCAAGCTTTATCTATTGATTCCCAGATTAAAGAAATGACTCAGATCGCTGAACGAGAAAAGCTTAATATAGTTGAAATTAGACGTGAGTCACACTCTGCAAAAGAATCAGGACAGCGGCCTGTATATGAGGAAATTGTTAAAGATATAGATAGTGGTATTTTCAATGCAATTATTACTTGGGCACCTGATAGATTAAGTCGTAATGCGGGAGATCTAGGAAAGTTAGTTGATCGTATTGACCAAAATAAACTACTTACAATCAAAACGTTTGGTCAGAATTTTACAAATTCACCAAGCGACAAATTTCTCCTAATGATCCTTTGTTCTCAAGCCAAGCTTGAGAATGATAATAAAAGTATCAATGTGAGACGTGGCATGCGTACACGCTGTGAAATGGGGCTACGTCCAGCTCAGCCACCAACAGGATATCGGAAGAAAAATGACCGACTAGCAAAGTGCGAAGTGGAGATTGACCCAGAGAGAGCAGAAGTGATAAAACAAATCTTTGAAAAGATTGCTTATGAGAAATGGAGTGTATCAAAAGTACATGTATGGCTTAAGTATGATCTCGATTTTAAAACCCACCGTGGATACCATCTAAGTCTTGGGAATGTTTTCAAAATAATAAATAATACTTTTTATTACGGGAGATTTGAATTTCCTAAGGATTCTGGTATCTGGTATGAGGGTATACATACACCACTTATTACCAAAGAGTTATTTGACCAGACTAGAAGTTCCATTAAGTTACAAGTAACAAAATCGCAAGGTAAAGAATTCGCTTTTACTCGTATTATGAAATGTGGAGTATGTGGCTCTGGTATTACTGCTGATGAAAAATTTAAGAAGATTAAAGCTGGTGGGGTGAATAGGCATGTTTATTATCGCTGTACCAAATCGAAGGATAGAAAGTGTAAAAACAAAGCCTTAAATGAGGCAGATTTAGTAGATGCACTAACGAAAATGTTCGACACTCTGAGTCTAAATAAGGTTAAATTAAACACTAAGTTAGACGATGAAATCCAAAAGTTTAAAAAACTGCAAGCAATGTTTTTGGGAAAGAAAAGGACTGAGAAAATTGAGTCAGTAGATTTAAAAGACTACGCCAAGTTTGTATTGAGAGAGGGGACGATATTAGAACAAAGGTCAGTACTTGGGTGTGTAAGCAGTGAGTTAGTTCTGAAGTCTGGGAATGTGCTGATACACAACTAATTTTTGAATAAAATCAGTAAATCAATTTGTGATACACTCATTACTGTATCAAATACTAAGTTTGGTGGTATTTTAATATTTTATGTCAGGAGATCAGAAAAGGATTTTAGAGAAGCAATTATGGGCGGTAGCGAATACCCTTAGGGGTAGAATGAACGCCGATGAGTACAAGGTATATATTCTTGGCTTTATTTTCTATAAATACCTCTCTGAAAAGTTGGCAATGTATGTAGATGAGAAACTTCTCTCACGTGAAGACTATACTTACACAGATATTGATTCAACCTCCAAAGACGGCAAGCAACAGCTTGAAACTGTCAAAGAACTCACTCTTGAACACCTAGGCTTTTTCCTTGGTCCACAACAACTTTTTTCGTATTTAGTGGCCAAAGGCAAAGGTGAAACAAAAGCAGAAAATGCCTTTATTCTTGAAGATTTACAGAGCGTTCTCAATACAATTGAAAGTACTGCCATGGGTACTGACAGTGAAGATGATTTTAAAGGATTGTTCGATGATGTAGACCTCGCTTCAAACAAGCTTGGCAAGTCAGAGAAAGATAAAAATGAAACAGTAGTTGAGGTCCTTTCACACCTTGCAGGTATCGACTTTAAGCTAGCAGACAGTAAGGCTGATTTGCTTGGAGATGCATACGAGTATCTTATTGGTGAATTCGCCGCTGGTGCTGGTAAGAAAGGTGGTGAGTTTTACACTCCTGCTCAAGTATCACGACTATTGGCTCGCATTGTGACTGATGGTAAGAAAACCCTTCGTTCTGCTTATGACCCTACTTGTGGCTCTGGCTCGTTACTTCTTCGTCTGTCTAATTATGCAAATATTAAGCAGTATTATGGACAAGAGCTAAACCCAACTACATACAACCTAGGACGCATGAATATGATTCTCCATGATGTTCGTTTTGACCGTTTTGATATCCGACAAGGTGACACACTCAGAGACGACCAACATCCAGACATACAAGCAGAAGCTATTGTAGCCAATCCTCCTTTTGGTTCTGAATGGAAAAGTGATACTGACCCAGTACTTGCTCAAGACGATCGTTTTACCCAATATGGCAGACTCGCACCAAAAAGTGCGGCTGATTATGCTTTTGTAACACATATGATTCATCACTTGGCGGATAATGGAACTATGGCAGTAGTGTTGCCGCACGGTGCATTATTCCGCACTGGCGCAGAAGCAACTATACGTAAATACATCATTGAAAAACAAAACTATCTTGATGCAGTGATCGGTCTACCTACCAATCTTTTTTACGGAACTCCAATTTCTGCCACTATTTTGGTATTCAAAAAGTGCCGTAAAGAAGATGAGGACATTCTATTTATTGATGGTTCTAAGGAATTTGAAAAGCGAGGTAATCAGAATTTTATTACTGACGACAATTTAGAAAAGATTTTTGTTACTTATCATAAACGTGAGGAGATAGATAAATTTTCACATCGAGCAACTCTGGAAGAAGTAAAAGAAAATGATCACAACCTCAATATTACACGTTATGTAGATACATTTGAACCAGAACCAGAAGTGGATATTGATGCAGTAGCTAAAGAGTTGAGTAATCTGAAGACTAGCGGTTCAGAACTGCAAGATAAGATTGCAAGATTCTGTGAAGAGCTAAGAATAACAAAACCTTTTTAATATGAATCCTGTAGATACTTACATTAAGTCCGCATTAGAAATACTATATGATCAAGATCAGGTACTTTTTGCTGGAAATCTCAGTGAAAGATGTATAGCCTTTAGGTTTGCTCACTATCTCCAAAACGTACTTGATGCAACAAAAGATAGTTCTGAGTATTTTGTAGACTGTGACTACAACAGTTCAGTTATTTACAATAAAGAAACAGATGAATATGAACGGGTGCAAGGAAAAAAGATCCAGGATATTTTAATAAACAGAGATGAAGGTGTTGAAGGAGAAAAGAAAAGTACAGGTAGGTTTATAGACATAATTGTACACAGGCGCTCATACAATAAAAACGCAGAGGAGTGGTCTGACTTCTTTTGTATCGAGTTGAAGAAGTGGAATAATATTACAGATGATGGTGTGGCAAAAGATAGTAATAATTTAGCGCAACTAACATCTTTTTTTGGATATGAGTTTGGGTATCATTTAATTTTAGGTGAGGATAAAAAAGATACTAAAATTAAAGTTTTTACTAATGGTGATGTAGGAGATTTGAATAAAGTTTTTTAATGAATATGGGTATCGAAACAAAACAACTGAACAGAGCGCCCAAATTACGTTTTACTGGATTTAGTGGTGACTGGGATCAGGACAAGCTTGGTAAAGTGTTTGATTTTAGTTCAGGAGGTACCCCATCAAAAGCAGATGCAAGATACTGGAATGGAGATATTCCTTGGGTCACTGCTGCAACAATGCGAGGTCATTACTATAATGATTCAGAACATAAAGTAACAAATATAGCCATTGGAAACGGAACACGCTTAGTTCCAAAGGGTACAATTTTGGTGTTAGTGCGTGGAAGCATGCTTTTTAGAGAATTGCCTGTAGGAATAGTGCTCAAGGATATGGCTTTTAATCAAGATATAAAGGCGCTAAAACCAAAGTCTGACACAAGTAGTGTCTTTATTCTATATTGGTTTATATATAAAAAGTCCTATATTTTAAGCCTAGTTTCAGGAACTGGTATTGGAGCTGGTAAGCTAGACACAGAAGATCTTAAAAACCTTGATCTGTTTATCCCATCTGCTAAAGAGCAGCAAAAAATAGCAGGCTTTCTTGAGTCTGTAGATGACTGGCTAGATAATCTATGTCGTCAAAAAAACGCCATGGAAACCTACAGACGAGGCATGATGCAGAAACTCCTCACTCAACAGGTTCGCTTTAAAGATGACAGCGGTAAGAGTTTTCCTGAATGGGAAGAAAGAGAGTTGAATGATGTGGGTGAAACTTATAATGGACTAACAGGTAAAACAGGGGAGGATTTTGGAGAGGGTGACCCGTTTATAACTTACAAACAAATATTTGATGATATCGAAATAAACAAAGTAAGGTTTCAGAAGGTAAAAATTTCTTCTGGTGAAAAACAAAACAAAGCACAGTATGGTGATATATTTTTTACCACTTCATCTGAAACTCCGAACGAAGTCGGATATTCTTCAGTGTTGTTAGAAAAAGACGCAACACCATATCTGAATAGTTTTTCTTTTGCGTTTCGTCCAAACTCGCTTAACGAGTTAACTCCATCCTTTGCCAAATATTTATTCAGAGGTGATGCTTTTAGAAAAGATATTGTAAAACTTGCCCAAGGAAGTACTAGATACAACATATCTAAAATAGGCTTTATGAAAATAAACATTTTACTTCCAGCTAAGGAAGAACAGCAAAAAATTGCTGACTTTTTGACTTCCTTAGATAAAGGCATAGAATCAAAACAACAACAGATTACGAAAGTTGAGGAATGGAAGAAAGGTTTAATGCAGAAAATGTTTGTTTAATGGTTCATCAGCTATGAATGAAGATCAATATTACAATTTAATTAAAAATGATATATCAGATTTAACTATTGAGAAAAATAGTCATTTTGATTGTGTCATAAAAGATTCAGAGGGTAAGGTATATAAAGGATTTATTTTAGCGAAGAGTAAAACGGGTAAAGCTGTTACTGTTTGTGATATTTCTTTTCACTTATCCACAACAGACAATAGATTTCAACCTCGGCCGACCTTTAGACGAACTAATGAGTCTTTGCAAGACAAACCTGTTACAGGTAATTCTCTTGTACAGAGAATAAGTTTTCAGCAGGGTGCTGATGGTTATAGGGAGTTCTGGATAATGGTTTCATTTCTCAATAGTTTTAAGAATATTATTGATACAGGTAACTTTAGTGGTGAATATCAAGTTGTTTCTGATGCTGAATTTTCTGATTATCTAAAATCAAAAGAAACTGAGGGGGACTTGGGTGTATTTATAGATTTAGTAGAATCTTCAGGGACTGACTCTGCTGCAATTTTGCACTCTGCAACAACTCTCAAATTGTTAAAAACTTACAGATCAAAAATAAAAGAATTTATAGATAGTGACGCTACTGAAACTGATGTCCAGAATTGGATTGATGAAGATGGTCATAAATATAGAAAAGAAAGATGTCTAATATTCGGTCTAGAATTTATCAATCATAAAAGAGAAGCAGGTGCGTCTGGCGATAGATATGATTTATTGACACGAATAGGTGCGTCTAGCGAGGAGCGTGTTCTTATAGAATTAAAAAGCCCATCTTCTGATGTTTTTGACGTTAAATCAAGCGACACTATAAATAATCCTAAAAAGGAATATTCAATATCAAGTTCACTTTCACGAGCAATTCCACAAATTCTTGAATACAAACATACTTTAGAAACTAAACTAGCGGGTGATTCTGAGTTACAAAAAATTGGTGAAGATGGAATCATTCAAATTTCTAAGTGCATTATTGTTATAGGTAAAAGTATAGACGATACGCGCCTGATGAAGAATTTGAGAGAATTACGTAAGTCACTTAGCTCTGGACTTGAGATTTGGACATATTCAGACTTGTACAACAAGATTGATTCAACAATTCAGAATCTTGAATCAAATAAGGATAAATAATTTATGACACATCAATCCGAAGCACAACTAGAAAAATCACTGATTGAGCGATTGAATCGTCTTGGTTTTGAGACTGCTGTTATTCCTGATGTCACAGCACTGGAGAATAACCTGCGGTCCCAGCTTGGGAAGTTCAATGACATTACTTTTTCCGACAGCGAATGGAATCGTGTCATGAATCATCTAAACAAAGGTGACCGATTCCAAAAAGCTAAGACTCTCCGTGATCGCTTTGCTCTAAATCGTGACGATGAAACAACTGTACGGATTCGTTTTTTCAATACAGACCAATGGTGTAAAAATGAATATCAAGTGACTCAACAAGTCACACAGGTTGGTAAATATGAGAATCGTTATGACGTAACCCTTCTTATAAATGGTTTGCCTTTGATACAGGTGGAGCTAAAACGGCGTGGTATGGAAATGAAAGAGGCTTTTAATCAAATCCAGCGTTATCATAAACATTCTTTTTCTGGGACACTCTTTGAATACGTACAAATATTTGTAATAAGTAATGGAGTAAACACTAAGTACTTCTCTAATAATCCTAAACAAAGCTTTGAACAGACTTTCTATTGGACTGATGTGGATAATGTAAAAATAGCTAAGCTTGAAGATTTTACGGATGTCTTCCTAGAAAAGTGTGCAGTATCAGAAATGATTGCTGAGCATATTGTGTTAGCTGAATCGCTACAGATTCCTATGATTCTACGACCGTATCAATATTTTGCTGTAAAAGCGATTGAAAAGCGTGTCAGTGCAGGAAATAAAAGCGGATACATCTGGCACACAACTGGTAGCGGTAAGACACTTACTTCATACAAAGCTAGTCAAATACTTTCACGAAACCCTGATATTAAAAAAGTACTGTTTGTTGTAGACCGTAAAGATCTTGATATTCAGACCACTAAAGAATTCAACTCCTTCTCAGACGGTTCAGTGGACGGTACAGACAATACTAGAAATCTTGTAAAACAATTGGCAGATGAGAATCGAAAGCTCATTGTCACCACGATCCAGAAGCTTGATATTGCTATTGGTCGCGACTCTTACCTAAAGCAGTTTGAGTACCTTAAAGATGAAAAGGTAGTAATTATATTTGATGAATGCCACCGAAGCCAGTTTGGCCAGACCCACGCACGGATTAAAGGATTTTTTGAGAAAGCCCAACTCTTTGGATTCACAGGGACACCTATCTTTGCTGAAAATAATATAAAAGGGGTTACTACCGCTGATGTATTTACCGAGCCACTTCATAAGTACATCATTACCAATGCTATTTCAGATAACAATGTCCTTGGGTTCTCTGTGGAGTATGTTGGAAAGTATAAGAAAAAGGACCCAGATGTACTCGATGCTGATATTTTTGCTGATGCAATGGTGGAAGGGGTTGATACTCAAGAGGTATTAGAGGACAAGGAACGACTAGAGAAGATATCAAAATACATATTGCAAGACTGGAAACGCAAAACGAAGAACGGAAAGTTCAATGCTATCTTTGCGGTTTCTCGCGTAGATATGGTGAAGCGATATTACACACTATTTAAAGATAATAAGCCTGAAGATTTCACCATCGCCACAGTCTTTACATATCAAGCAAACGAGGAAGATGCAGGTGATATAGGGAGTCTTGATGTCGACCCGATGCAGGGTGCTACCGGTCCAGTTAACCAACATTCTCGCGATTTCTTAGAATCATGTATTAAAGATTACAATGACACTTTTGAAACCAGTTACTCAACTGATCGTTTCTACGACTATTACAAAGACTTACAGAAACGTATAAAGCGTAAAGAAGTTGATTTGGTACTTGTGGTAAATATGTTCCTTACCGGCTTTGATAGTCCACGACTCAATACACTCTATGTAGATAAGAATCTTCGTTACCACGGACTCATACAAGCGTACTCACGAACTAACCGACTTCTTAATTCTGACAAGCCACATGGAAATATTGTGTCATTCCGTAACCTCAAGGAAGCAACTGACAAAGCACTAGCTCTCTATGGTGATGAAGATGCTAGAGAAACAGTATTTAAAAAGCCGTACGAGGAACAAAAGAAGGAGTTCGAGGAAAAACTAGATAAGCTGCGTGAGGAAGTGCCTACCGTTGCAGATGTAGATGCTTTACAGGGAGAACAAGAAAAAGCTAATTTTGTACAGTCATTCCGTGACATTTTGAGGATTAAATCTTCACTGGAAACCTTTGCAGAGTTTTCTTTTGAAGATTTAGGTATCAGCGAACAAGAATTCTATGATTACCAGAGCAAGTACTTAGATGTCTATGAAGAACGCAAGACTGCCGAGAAAGAGAATGAGTCAATTCTTGACCAGATAGACTTTGAGTTAGAGCTTACTGTTCGTGACCTCATCAACTTTGACTACATCATTCATCTTATTGCAGGACTTAAAAACATTACTTCTGATGTGGCTAGAGCTAAGAAAACTGATGATCTTTTGAAAGTGTTTGATCGTGATGTGACTCTGCGAAAGAAGAAGGACTTAGTGAGGAAGTTTATTGAAGAAAATCTGCCACAAGTAAGTGATAGTGAGGGTGTAGAACATGCCTTTGAAGAGTTCTGGAAAAGTGAACGGTCTAACACACTTAAACAGCTTTCAGAGTCCGAAAACATAACACCAGAGCAGATTGAGGGTCTTATTGGTGAATATCTCTATACAGACCGACTACCAAGCGGAGAGGATATTGTGGAGCGATTACCAGAGCGTCCTAGACTTATGGAACATAAATCAGTAGTAAATCGTATCCGTGAAGCAATCAAGGATATTGTAGATATATTCGAGTGGTAAAACAAAAAACTATCTAATTGAATGGTGAGGTTATTTTGTAGCAATTGATTTTATTTTTTTGCTCAACCTCTTGTCTTGAGTTTGCTTTCTGATTTCTGGTGAATCCAACGCATCCGCAACACGATCTGCATAAGTCCATGTATTAGGACCGCCTGGTCTTAGATACTTTGGAAAATGCTTCGGAATACTCTGTTCCTTGATCTGAGCTATCATTTGACTATTTTTCACTCCAGCTTGCATCCGCTTTTGATGACGTGCAATCGCTTTGTGTCGCAAATTTACTACCATCAAAAGTTATTCCTAAGTAACTTAAATGAGATGGTTTACCAGTTTCTGCATCTTGAGCACTCAAAAAACCTTCTATTTCTTCAAATGAGGTGAGCTCAGTTTTTTGGGTGTTGATTTTTAAGTTCAACTTTTCATGTAGAAATTTTTCTGCATACAAGCAGATCTCGTCAACTTTATTTTTTGGGATCATCATTAAAATATCGTCTGAGTATCTTAGGTACAGACCTTTGCATTCATCAATCTGCTCCTTGATAGCAACATCGAAAGGCAACATTGAAACATTGGATAAGGTACAGCTGATAGATGAACCTTGGGGAATACCTTGCGTTGCCAAGGGGTTACGCTTCAACAAGCCTTTTTCAGCAACTTTGCGTCGAAAGGTCTTTCCATCACAGATTCGAGCCATTTTCCTCTCGTCATATCTTTTGAAATCGAGGTGTTTTCTCAAGTGCCTGAGTTCCACGTAGCGATAGTTGGTCACATACTTAAAAATGTTGTAATGGTCCGCAGGTAGCTTGCTTACGCCTAACATTGATTGCCATCCTTCTTTTAGTTTTTGATGGTCAACTTTCTGAAAAAACTTCTCTACATCTAGAGCAACTGCCACATAATCTGGATTTTCAATAACGAAGTCAGCCACCACCTTTACATGATCGTACGTGCTCATTCCATCGCCAACAGATCGGTAGGCAATTACTGTATTTTCAAGCCCTAGTTGGTGCAATACGAGTTCGTATTTTGTAGTGAGTTGGAACGAATACCACGATAAAATAAGGGCGTCTTTGTGCGAGCTGTAATCAATTGGTCGTTCTTTCAACTCAATACGTGTTTTGTGAGGAGAACCAGGTGGCTGTTTTTTATAATGCTTTTTACGCTGTACATTCCTAATGAAAGGGTAGAAGGTGTGCTCTGATACTTTCTTACTATCAAATACTGTATTTAATATTGACGAACGTATTTCTGTGATTCGATTATCAAAATGTAAATACTGCCGCTTTGCACGGCGACCTTTCATGGGCTCAATCTTGTCTTTTTCTTTCTTGAGCCATAACGCCTGTGTTTCAGTTAATGATTTCATTGTGAGGTGTACAAAGGACACGAGTATCATGTGCTTTGTACACCCCGCATATCCTAGGAGTTTCGGTGTCCATTCAGATTATATCTGTCGAATAGGGGGCTCTTGATGCCATTCATGCTTTTGCTAAGCATCCGAACGATTGTACATAAACTTTAATGCTATGATTATTATTCACATAACAATAAGCCTGATTCGTGCCCTTCCGGCTGGATGCCGTTGGTGGATACGAGTAGGACTGAGCTATTGGCTGACATTAATGACAGGTAATAGTCAGTACTGCTTGGACTCATTGACTGAGATTAACATAGACCTCCAACACCCAAGGTGTTGGATATATCTCACGGTGGCGTAGGTTCCGTGTTGACTCATACATTATACTAAATTTGCCAACAGTACACAAAACCAGCCTCATTTGAGGCTGGTTTTGTGTACTAGATTCGAACCCTTCTCGAGTGCTCGAACCAGCTCTCTCTTTTGTGATCCCACGGAGAATCGAACTCCGATTTCCAGGATGAAAACCTGGCGTCCTAACCATTAGACGATGGGACCAAATTTGTTTACTCAACGTTTTATACTTACAATTGAGTGCGCATACTATAG
>Ga0307932_1000460_pt1 | contig 17006 bp, 10 predicted proteins | sample OrgLakmetageno48_FD_201843 | JGI IMG/M metagenome (GOLD analysis project Ga0307932, IMG submission 201843) | Saline water microbial communities from Organic Lake, Antarctica - #48 | ecosystem: Environmental > Aquatic > Non-marine Saline and Alkaline > Saline | place: Antarctica: Organic Lake...
ATGCAAGAGACCGTATTTGCCCGCATTGCCGCTGCATTACCACAATTACAGCCCCAGGTCGTCGATCAACAAGAGGCTGCCCGTAAAGAAGAAGCTCGAGCTGCCCAAAAGAGTGCTGGTGTCACTGCAGAAAGCAAAACCAACAAGGTTGCCACCAGAACTCCGGTGACTAACGACGTCGTGCACGGGCGCAACGACTTGGTAACCATTGCTAATGGTACTGATACTCAAACTATTAAATTCAAGAAAGCCGAGCCACTGCTAGAGGAGGGCTGGAAGCTTGTGCAGACATAGCTTTGCAAACAAAAGCCATAACGGTATACTACGAGCAATGACATTCATTGCTCGTTTTCTATTTAGTGTCCTAGGATTATTAGTTATAGCTGAATTGTTCCCCGGGATCACCGTAGACAGTGTCTATATTGCCTTTATCGCAGCCTTTATACTTGGGTTGTTAAACGCAGTGGTTCGCCCGGTGTTATTTATTTTGACGCTCCCAATTACCATTATTACCCTTGGTTTGTTCGCATTTGTTATAAATGCCTTACTTTTCATGTTTGCAGCTTCATTTTTGGACGGATTTGCCGTTAATGGCTTCTGGTGCGCGCTCGTTGGATCTGTCACGATGACTATCGTCGGTACAATCGGCAGCAAGTGGATCAAATAACATTGCTATCCAGCCAAGCCTGATGTAGTGTATCGACATGTTTGTTGATGAAATTACAATATATGCCAAAGCCGGAGACGGCGGCAATGGTGTCGTCAGATGGCGCCAAGAAAAATTCATGCCCATGGGCGGTCCAGCTGGCGGCGACGGTGGTCGCGGCGGTGACGTCTATGTTCGTGGCGTCAAAGATCTGAACCGTTTATCAAAATATACCGGGAGCAAAAACTTCGCTGCGGTGCGTGGTACCGATGGTCGCGATCGATCAATGCATGGTCACGATGGTGATGATTTTTATATTGATATTCCTGTTGGGTCAACCGTAACCGACATCGCTCGCAACCGAGTGTTCGAGGTCACATCAGTGGGCGAAGAAGTAAAGATCCTCAAAGGCGGAGGCGGCGGTCTTGGTAACGAGTACTTCAAGTCATCCACCAACCAAAGTCCCGAAGAATCAACCGACGGCAAGCCAGGTGAAGACGGTGACTTTCTCATCGAGGTAGCCTTGATGGTAGATGTCGGTTTTGTCGGATTCCCAAATGCCGGTAAGTCGACGCTGCTCAACTTACTGACCAACGCCAAGTCTCGCATCGGAGCGTATCCGTTTACTACGCTCGAGCCACACCTTGGTGACCTCTACGGATACACCCTAGCCGACATTCCTGGTCTTATTAGTGGTGCATCAGAGGGTAAAGGCCTCGGACACAAGTTCCTACGTCATGTCGCTCGTACCAAGATGATCTTGCACCTCGTCTCCCTAGAGAACGAAGACGCGCTAGATTCGTATTATGCCATTCGAAAAGAGCTAGAATCATACCAGCATGGACTAGTAGAGAAGGAAGAATGGATTATTTTAACTAAAAAAGACCTTGTTTTAGAAGACGATATTCAGGAAAGGGTAGAAACCCTTGAAAAAACTGGGAATCGTGTCTTTGTTATTGAAGAAAACGACCCAGATTCTGTCAAAACATTACAAGATGCACTGGTCGCACACTTGCGCGAGCTAGAAGCAGAGCCAGAGTAGGCGAGGACTGCTGACTGTACTTGTGAGCAGTCGCCGTCCAACGTACAATGAGTCAGAAATCTATAATCTCGTATGAAATATTTTCCAACTATTGGACTCGAAGTCCACGCAGAATTACACACCAAGTCAAAAATGTTTTGTGGCTGCAAAAATGCACCGCATGGTTTTGAAGCAAATGCGCATACCTGTCCAGTGTGCCTCGCGCATCCAGGTACGTTGCCAGTTCCTAATAAGGAAGCGATCAAAATGGTCCTGCAGTTTGGTCAGGCAGTTGGTGCACAGAAAGCAGACTTTTCAGAATTCGATCGTAAGAATTATTTCTATCCTGACATTCCCAAGGCCTACCAAATTAGTCAGTACGCATTTCCATTTCTAACCGGTGGTGAATTGTCTGGAGTCGAACTCACCCGGGTACACCTCGAAGAAGATACCGCCAGAAGTAGTCACGACCAAGGTGAAGATAGTGTGGTTGATTTCAATCGAGCTGGCGTCCCACTGATGGAGCTCGTCACCGAGCCGGTACTACACGATGCGACTACCGCTGGCGACTTTGCACGAGAGTTACAATTACTACTTCGCACAATGGGAATCTCAGAAGCCAATATGGAAAAGGGCGAGATGCGCGTCGAGGCCAATATTTCTATCAGTCCAATCGAGGGGGAGCTGGGGACCAAAGTCGAAGTAAAGAACATCAATTCGTTCAAGGCAGTCGAGTCTGCTATCGACTACGAGATCAAGCGGCATACCAAGATGCTCAATAATGGGGAAGTTATTACCCAAGAAACCCGTGGCTGGGACGAAAACAAAAGCCAAACCTTCGCCCAGCGCTCCAAAGAGACCGCCAAGGACTACCGATACTTCCCAGACCCGGACATTCCCAAGCTAAAAACATCCGAGATTCCAGAATTTAATTCTACCGAGATGGCCGAGAATATGCCGATTCTACCAAGCAGTAAAAGGGAATTATATGGCAAATATAAAATCTCGGACCAAATGATCGAGACCATCATCGCCGACCGATACATCGATACTCTGTTTGCACAGGTCCTGGATCTATTAGTAGCAGCCGGGAATGATGATGCTGTTCAACTGGCCGCAAACTACGCATCGGTAGACGTGCCAGCTATGCGTGCTGCCCAGCCAACAGACGCTGCAGCTGATATCCAACCACAACAGTTCGCCGAGCTGATCACCCTCGCACATGCCCGCACCATCGGCTCACGAGGCGCTAAAGACCTACTTCCGCAGCTATTTGGCATGGACGGTAGCGTAGAAGACCTGGCCACCAAACAAGGCTTGATCCAAAAGTCAGACCCAGCGGCCCTCAAAGCCATCGTAGACCAAGTTATCAGCGAGAATCCAGACCAAGTAGCCGAATGTGTCGCTGGTAAAGAAACGGTCTTCAAGTACCTGGTCGGACAGGGTATGAAGCTATCTAAAGGCTCAGCCAATCCAGCCGTCTTAGAGCAATTACTTCGTGACGAGATAACCAAGTAATCCACAGTATCTTGGCTGGCGAGTTTATGTGTAAGCTCTGTCTGATACACTGTACGTAGTGCAGAAAATCTCCTTTGGTAATAAAGAGTACGTTAAAGCCTCGGCAATCGCTAAGCGGTTTCGTTATACCCAAGACTACGTTGGGCAACTCTGCCGTAACAAAAAAGTCGACGCGCGCCTGGTAGGGCGGACCTGGTATGTCGAGCCAGATTCTGTCGCTGCGTACCGCAAGACCAAACACTCCACCCAGAAAAGCACCGCTACCAAAGTAGCCCTTAATACCCAGTCTAAGCGCAACCCCAATCCCAAATCAGTCGCCGCCGTGCCTCGCTCAAAGACCCTCAAGTCTACCCAGCGTCCAGCTACCAGCAGTAGCGCAACCCCCGTCACCTACAGTAATGACTCTGAAGTCTCGATTCCAATTGTACGTAAAGCTGAAGGCGCTCGCTCGTTAACTGTAACTAGTGACACTGCTAGTACTAATAGTACTAAGGAAGCACCAGATACCAAGCCAGCCCAAACCAAAAAGCCAACTCAAAAAATCAAGATCAAAAAATCTGGTCCCCAGAAAACTAATTACAGTACCGAGAAAATGCCCGAGATATCACTGTCTGGCAAGCTTATAGTCAAAGAGACTTCCAACGAAATAGAACTCAAAGAACAAGCAGCAATCACTGCAGAAGCCAGAAAATCTACTCAGCAACCTCCCCGTGTTAGTTCTAGACCATCAGTACACTCAGCCGTTGTAGCCAAACCCGCACATCCTGCTTCTGTAGCTGGCGCCAAACGTCACCCACAGCCTGCTGTCAGTAATTTTGCACCCAATCAGGTCCAGGGGGCAAAACCCACTCGCGCCAGCTTTTTGTACTCCGATCGTTTTTTGGTAGCGTCACTTGTGCTTGGGGTTTCTTCGGCGTTAGCGATTCTTTCACTGGCGTCACTGGGACAAATTACTCCGGCAACCAACAATTCCTGGTCGCTGTTTTTTGACTTTGCCCAGCTCAAAAATCTTGTTTTGTAGTAGTCTTTTTTATACACAGCACTGCCGACAATTATTACGTTTTAACTATATAATTATAGTTAATTCTTATGGAAGCTCACCTTGAAATTGGAAACAAAAAACTATCTTCAATTCGTGAGGCTTCTAGTCAGGTTTCGTACTCTCGTGATTACGTCACCAGGCTCGCCCGCGAAGGAAAAATCTTTGCTTCCCAAATCGGACGACAGTGGTATGTTGACCCAGACTCGCTCAAAAATTACGCTGAAGTATCTCGCATCGAAGCCGAGATACGCCAGGCCCACCTCAGCAAAAAACGCAAGCAAGAACAGCTATTTCGTAGCGCCAAGGAACAGCACCAAACAGCTCGCGAACAAACAGCTAATGCAGCACAAACCAAAGCCGTCGCCACCGCTGGCTCAGTGTTGGCTGTCGGTTTATTGGCCGGAGTGTTTGGGTACGCGACACTCATGACGCCTGGTAATTTTGATTCTGCGATCAGTCAGACTACTGCTACCAACCAGTACTCACAAACGGCCGCCAATGCTAAAGCTGTACTGAACACCAATCCATCTGCTGTATCCGATCCGGCTACACAGGGGTCTGGTGTGAACACCGAATCATCAGCGGTAGAAACCACCGAGTCAATCAGTGAAGGAATCCTAGTACTTCCGGTGGGCACAAATAATGATCCTGCAGCAGTGTTCTCTGACGAAGTACGTATCCGTACCGCCACTTCAGGTCAGCAAACTGCGGTGTTGGTTGATGTGAACGGGATCGAATCTGATCGTGAAGTGCCGTTTGTTGTGGTGCCAGTTAAGACCGATAGTAATTAGTATGCAGTACGCATCGAAACACCTGGTCATCATCTGTTCGCTCGTGCTTTTGTTGGTGCCGTTTTTTAGTGTGCTCCAACCCACCCCCGCCCAAGCCCAAACCTTCAACCAACAAATCAACTACCAAGGCAAGCTAGCCGACAACCTCGGCAGCACCGTCGCAGACGGTTCATACTCGATGGTATTTCGTCTATACACGGTCTCAACCGCCGGCACCCACGTCTGGACCGAGACCCAAGACGTAACCGTCACGAACGGCCTCTTCTCGGTCATGCTTGGATCAGACACCAGCCTCAGCGGTGTCGACTTCAACCAAACTCTGTACCTCGGAGTCAACATCGAAGCCGACGGCGAAATGACCCCGCGCAAGATCCTCGGCGCTGTACCAGCAGCATTTACCGCTGAAACCGCAAACACTGCCAATAGCGTTGGTGGGGTCACGTCATCAAGTTTCCTTCGGTCAGACCAGGCTGATACGATGGAGGCGACGAGTGCCAGTACCTTACTCACTATCAACCAGCAAGGTGGTGGAAATATCCTCGACCTGCTTGATAACGGCACTAATGTCTTTACGGTGACTGATGGGGGGGGAACGTCGGCATTGGTACCACAACACCAGCTTCTACACTAGATGTTTGGGGGGATTTCCGGGTGGGCACTTCGAGTGTGCCGTTGGCTCTGTTTGATACTGCGGCCAGTACCGTTACGATTGGTACGAGCGCTAGCGGTACCGAGAGTCGCCGCACTACACTCGCGATGAACAATGTCACCCAGGAATTCATCCCCAGTGACCCCACCATCGTCGGCGGTATCAAAGACACGTCACTGCTTGATGGTGCCCAATCCGTCACCGTCGCCGGCCGCTACGCCTACGTGGCGAACGTTCTTGACGACTCCCTGCGCATCATCGACGTCTCGGACCCAACAAGCCCCACCATCGTCGGCGGTATCAAAGACACGTCACTGCTTGATGGTGCCCAATCCGTCACCGTCGCCGGCCGCTACGCCTACGTGGCGAACGTTCTTGACGACTCCCTGCGCATCATCGACCTCGGCGGCATCGACACCCCAACCGCCAACATCGGCTCGCTCCTAGCAACCAATATCGATACTGACCGAGCTCAAATCAACCAACAGCTAAGCGTCACCGGCGGAGCAACTATCGGCACCGACGCCCTAGTCGGCGGTGCCCTTACCATCACTGGTACAGCGTCATCAACACTATTTGCTGGCAACACCAACCCTAGTTTGATTGTGGCGAGTGGCAATGTGGGGATTGGTACCACCACCCCGACCAGTCGCCTCACTGTCGCCGGCGACGTCTACATCACCGGGGCCCTGCGCGACTCCACCAACAGCGCCGGCACCACCGGCTACGTCCTGCAGACTACCGGCAGCGGGACGCAGTGGGTGGCGACCTCTTCATTAGGTTTTGGCTCTGCGATCACCTTTGGTACCGACAACCAAATTCCTTTTATGAACAGTGGCGGCACTGACTACGATTATTCCAGTAACTTCACCTTCGACGGTACCAGCCTAGGTATCGGCACCAGCACACCCCAAAGTCTCCTTACCCTGCAGAGTGCTGGTACCGGTAACGAAACCCTCGGTCTTAGTCAATTCCATACCCTAAGCCCTACAGTAGCTAGTACGGTGTCTTTTGGAAATGAACTTAATATCACCAATGCTCCCACTGCTGACAACGCATTGCTCGGCTCAATTATCCGTATCACTGATAATTCGACTACCAGCAATATTGTGCGGGGGATTGAGATTCAGACAGATGTTGGGCTTAATACACTGGGTGAAAACACTGCTGTGTCGGCATTTGCCCGTACTCTTGGAGTACGCGGGGTCACGACAGCTGATGCTGGAGCATTCTATGAGCCGGCCGGCTTGTATGGTGAAACTGAAGGTACGACCCAAGGGAACGCTATTCGCGGCTACTCGAGCAGTATCACTACGGCTGATTTGTTGACGCTGTATCACGATACTTCAGACTTTGCGGGTAGTGGTCTGGTCATGAATTTCGCAAATAGTTCAGGTTCGTTCAATGCGACGTCATCACAATTTTTAAATCTACAAAACAACAACGTGACTCAGTTTAGTGTGAGTGCCCGCGGTACCACCACTATTGGTGACGGTACTACTAATAATATGGCTGGTCTACAGATTGGATACGGTGGTATCTGTGTCGATAATGACGGATCATGTGTGGCTTCAACAACTGGAAATATAACCTCCGTATCGAGTTCATTAGGAAACTCAGACGTTGCCGAGCTGTACTTTTCTAGCCAAGAACTACAACCAGGAGAGCTGGTTGTTTCAGATGGATTCTTAAGTGTGAGTCGTGCAAAAAAGGGTGCTGATGGGCTGATCTTGGGTGTCGTGTCAACTAAGCCTGGTTTAACACTTGGGTACGATGATAATTCAGGGGTTGATAATGAAAAAGGGTATCCGTTAGCGCTGGCTGGTCGTGTCCCCGTAAGGCTTTCAAATGAAAATGGAGTTATAAATCAAGGTGACCCTTTAACGCTCTCTTCTGTGCCGGGGGTTGCAATGAAGGCCGGAAGTACTGATACGTTTGTCGGCTTTGCCCTCGAAGCTTTTGATGGAACACGGGCGTACAGCAAGGGGTACGTGAATCAGTTTGGTGACGATATGGTGGCGCCAGTGTTGCAAAACCAAGCCGCCGCAACCAAAGTGAACAAACCATGTTACTTCAGTGGAGGTGCGGCCGTTGGTGAGACTTCTGATTGTGATGATGATTATGTACCCATCTCTCCAGATGTACAAAATGACAACCAAGTAGCAACCTTTAACGAATCACAAGCAGCGCTTGAGCAGCTGTTACTAGAGCCGGCAACATTAATTGAGATTAATGACGGTCAAACCGTCGCGGTCGGTCAGGTAACAATGTTTGTTAATCGCGGTACTCATTTTGACGATGAAACGCGCACTGCACTGAGTCAGTTAGTTAGTACCAGCACTGATGACATTACAAAAAGCACAGGGGGATTGTCTACGGTGTGGGAACGGATCCGTGCATTAGCGCAAAGTTTCGTAGATGGAATCCTGCACATAGCGGGTATTGATGTGGATCGGGTTGATACCAAAGAACTGTGTGTAGACGGTGTGTGTATTACGGCCGACGACCTACGAGCCTTAATCAATCAGTCAGATTCCGTTCCGTCGACGACCGGTCAACAAACGGATGTGGAGCGTAATGTCGATCCAGCTGACGAGTCTCCTGGCGAGCCTGAAGCAGATGTAGATGCAGATGCGGGTGCAGGAGACGAAAATAGCACCGATATACCTGAAGAAACGGTGCCAAACCAAGCAACCGGTACTACAGATACGGTTATCGATGATGCAGCTGATGCTGTAGAAGGGGTGGATGCACCGGTTGATGAAGGCCAGTCAGGGGTTGATACATCAAGTGTAGAGTCTCTAGAGGCAGATGTAGCCACTGGCACCCCTCCTACCGATTCCAAACCCGATGTCGCTGCAGCACCAGCTGCAGATCAAGATAGTGCACCAATAGTCAATGATAGTGCTGATACAGAATTAACCACCATTGAAACAGAAACAGAAACAGAAACAGAAATAGTCCCAGAACCGATCGAACCAGCTGAGAGTACTCCCGAATCAAGTTCTGCTGAAATAACCACAAACTAACGTTATACCTATGTTGCTTTACTCACCACACATTCAGTCAAAATTGAGAATCTACGACACTTTGTTGAGTGGAGGCGTTGTGTTTACACCCTACTTTGCACAACATCGGTTGTGTCAGTGCTCGCGTAATCTAAAGCTGGTGGACAGTAATCCTAACTCTACCTATCTGTGGGATATACTAAAGGTGATATCTCACCGGTTAAGTGAATACAATATATGAATGTAATACAATTCATAGGAACATCAACTCGATTTGGTCTAAAAGTACTCATGATCTTTGTGAGCATCTTGTTCGTCGCAAGTTACTTTGTATTTACAAGTGCAACCGTAGAGGCTCAAACGTCTACCATAACCGAAACTCGCACCTTTACCGCCTGTGGCCAGGCTGGTCGCAATGGCCCGTCTCAAGGGCAGTGTGATACTGCCTACTCTGGCACTAGTCTCGAGGGAGACGTAAGTGCTGTTAACGGTATTCAGCAGTGGACAGTCCCAGCCACAAGTACCTACCGTATTTCAGCGTATGGCGCCCAAGGCGGTGAAGATACTTCTGGTGTCAATGCAGGTGGCTTAGGTGCCGAGATAGTGGGTGATTTTACCTTGAATACTGGCGATGTACTTAATATATTAGTGGGTCAGGCTGGAGAAAAGCCCACCACTGGTAGTCGCGGCGGCGGCGGCGGCGGCGGATCATTCGTGTGGAACGACAGTGACGATACGCTCTATCTAGCGGCTGGCGGCGGCGGCGGCGGTAACTATACTTTGATTGGAAATGCGCATGCCAATTCGACTGCTAATGGTAATGATGGAACACGTAATGGGTATGGTGCTGGGGGAACAGGAGGTGCAGGAGGTGCAGGTGGTACGTATCCAGCTGGGGGTGCTGGTTGGCTGAGTAACGGAACAGGTGGCATTAATGCCGCCATGAACCCCTTGCGTCCCTTGGCAGGTGGGACTGGTGGCGAATCATACTCTGCTGGTGATGGTAATGGTGGCTTTGGCGGCGGCGGCGGCGCCTATGCTGGCGCTGCTGGCGGCGGCGGCTACTCCGGCGGCGGCGGCGGCGGTTGGTCAAGTTCTGGTGAAGGCGGCGGCGGTGGTTCATATAATAGTGGTACTAATCAAGCTAGTAGCACACAGGCAAATAGTGGTGATGGGTATATCGTAATCACTCGCGACATAATCTTAGATCTGGCTGATTTTGACTTGCCTACAGTTGCATCGACAACTGCCTCAGGATACGAAACAAGTATGGGTGCTGACGCCACTGTCACTTATAGCGGTGGTACTAACGGTGACGGTTATACGGCGCCAGTTACTCGACGTGGCTTTGTCTACTTTGAAGGAACAAATAGTACGATTGAGATAGGTGATCCTGGAGTTGAAGTAGTAGAAGAAGCGGGAGACTTTGCAGCGGGGACGTATAGTTTGGTTATTGAGGGCGTATCAACCAGTACAACGTACACCGTGAGATCATTTGCAGAAAACTTGGTGGGTATTTCCTACGGAGAGGCTGTAACAGGAGAGTATTTAGAAGCTGGCTACCAAAATTATACCTTCACCCCCTGCTCCCAAACCGGCTCCATCGGCCCGTCCCAGGGTCAGTGTGATACTGCGTACACTGGTACTGATCTCGCCGGTGATGTGACTGTGACTGGTGGCATTCAGTCTTGGACAGTGCCGGTGACGGACGTGTATAGAATACAGGCTGTTGGTGCTCAAGGTGGTCACAATGATACTGGTTCACCAGTTGGAGGTCGCGGTGCTTTAGCTTCGGGAGACTTTACCCTCAATGCAGGCACCATCATCAATATTCTGGTCGGGCAGCAAGGCCTGCAGGGGTCAACCTACGCTGGCGGCGGCGGCGGCGGATCATTCGTGTGGAACGACAGTGACGATACGCTCTATCTAGCGGCTGGCGGCGGCGGCGGTATGGGCGATGATCACAGAAGTCTTGCCGCTCACGCCAATACAAGTACAAATGGTAATGCTGGATATGGCGGCGGCGCAGGCGGCACTAATGGTACTGGTGGCGGCCAAGACGAGGGCGGCGGCGGCGCTGGTTGGCTGAGTGATGGAAATGACGACCAGGCAAATAGCGGCGGACATACCCCGCTTACTGGCGGCGTAGGCGGCGCTGGTGTTACCTACGGGGCTGACGGCGGCTTCGGCGGCGGCGGCGGCCGTATCTCCGGCGGCGGCGGCGGCTACTCTGGCGGCGGCGGCGACGACAGTGCTGACAATGGCGGCGGCGGCGGTTCGTTTAATGCGGGTGCGAATCAGTTTAACGCCGTCCAAGCCCAGACTGGATCTGGAGAAGTGACTGTGAGTATTCCTTCGCCACTATTTACTGTTTCAGATTTCGTCTTACCAATAGTTTGCCCGCCACCATTACCGATGCTAGTTATCTGTTTGCTGGCGCCACCGCTTTCTCTCCGTCAGTAGTGGCGAACTGGGATATTGGTAATGTATTAGATATGACCGATATGCTGTCGGGCACAGGTCTTACAACAAAAATGTACAGCGACCTACTGGTGAACTGGGGTGCGTTATCTACACTACAGTCCAATGTTCCGTTTGGAGTCGGTTCGACCACTTATGTAGGTCATACAGCTTCAACTTCTCGACAGTCTCTTATTGCCGATAATGGTTGGACCATAACTGATGATGGGCAAGTAAACCTTTCTCCGGTGTTATCGTCTCACGCAGCTGGTCAGGTGTCTGAGATGCGAGGGAATCTCACTACTGATATGCACGACCTATTGGTATTCAAAATAGAGCTTGATGAAACTTTTGCCCCGCACACTGACTTCATTCTTGATACGGTTGACATAAGGGTAGTCAGTGATCGGTCGATAGACTTTGATACGATTGAGCTGTACGAAGACGTAGATAATTCTGGCGACTACGACGAGCTAGATACATTAGTTGCTACCGGGACGTATAACGCAATCGATGAAAAAATTACCCTCAATACTGATGAGATAATTAGTACCTTGACCAACTATGTGCTCAGAGCTGAACCAGCGTCACTACCTCCAGGCGCAACACTTGAATTCACTATTTTGCCAACACACCTTACTGCACAAGGAGCGATCTTTGTGGGTGAAAGTATCGAGATAAACCACCGACGTAATGTACGCACCAGAAGCGGCGGCGGCGGCGGAATTATGGTCACTGGAGGCGGTGTGGCAAGTGGCGGTCGAATGAACCCAGAAGAAGGCGACAACATTGTGATGAACGTTGGGTATGTAGTACCGACGTTACATGGGCAAACTGCGAGTGAATGGCTGAATGTAAACAACGCCATGCTATCAAATAACACATTTGCTACAACCGACAGTAATTTGGCAGAGCAGAGCTTTAGCGGCTTTAGCTTCCAAGTACCGGCAACAAATGAGATCACAGGAATTACCGTAAAGGTAGATGCTGCTACCATGCAAAATGCAACCGCTACGATTGGTATCGCACTTTCCAAAGATGCCGGACAAACGTTTACAAATTTCGTTACCACCGATTACCTGTCAGAGACTGACGGGGTATATACTCTCGGAGGAGAAAGTGTTGAGTGGGGGACGACCTGGCTACCGGCAGATGTGACCAGCGAAAACTTTGTAGTCCATGTACAATCTAATATTACCGGTAGCTCAACAGTGTATCTTGACGGTATAGCTGTACTAATACATCACCAAGCTACCGGCGGTGGAGGTGGAGGTGGGGGAGGTCGGTTCTAGTTTGAATGTGGTTGGTTTGAATCAGTAGCTTTGCACTGACGTTACGCGGCAAGTTACATAACGCTACTTGCACTGGATTACAACCTGAAACACTCCAGATCAACGAGCACCTGGTACAGTATCTTATAGACGATACAGCCTTTAAAATATAGCTACATCGGGCAATTAGTCAGCTGCAAAAAACATACCAAACATACCCATGGCACCCGGAATTGGATTGTTTGACGGGTTAGTGTAGGTGGCCTCCAAACGTAACACATCACCGGCTTTTACGTTGATTGATTCGGGTCTGTGAGCAGTTTTGTATTTAAATGGGTGATCCGAAACCTTTTTGGTTTGGTAGTCAATGATTATTCGATCGTTGAGGAAAATATCAAGCTTCTGACCACCCTCCCAGCCGTGCACATGACCACCAGCATAAATAATCTTGCCAGATTGAGTAAATGTATGTACGAAGGGGTCTTTAGCAGAGTATTCTTGTCCAATTATATACTCCTCAGTATTTGCAGGTACAGTAAATACAAAGCTTTTATTGTCGCCTAAACAAGGACTGTCGGTTAATTCTAGTCTTATATATTCAGCTATTTTTATATCACTAATCTGATCTGGGGCTGCTAATTTTAAATCAATTGAACCCTGGACATTGTAGAGGTCTTGGGCATTTTCAGTTTCGGGGTTATGGAACATGACATCAAGCTGTAGTGGACTGCCAGCTGGTACAAATACCGCATATCCATCAGGTAAATTAAAAGCATTTTGATACATAGTGTCACTGCCAATCGATAACATGTCACGCCAATATATACCTTCACAAGTACGACTCCTTAAATCTGGTCGAAATAAGTTAGCGTGGTGCAGATTGTAGAAGTCTGCGTTAGTCACATTAAATGTCTTACCTGTTACCCAGAGATCAAAAGGGGCTTCATAAACACTAGAATTGACAGTTATATGACCGGCATGGCCTAGTCCAGGTGTAAAACCATGTACTGGTAAGTGTGAAATAGCTGCTGTAGTAAGCGTTATTTTTTCGTCGCTGACATGCGTCATGCCGGCGGCGGTGGTATCAAGGGTGGCTGCAGCGTGATTACTATGGGTATATTCTACTGTATTAGTATGGCTCGCATGGTCCGAAGGGGTTGATGAGTGGTGGGGTAGTAGGTTCTGATGGGTTGTTTTGGGAATATGTCCATAGTGCGTAAGTGTTAGGGTGATTGTTGTAATAATTACAACAATCACAATCATGAATGATAGTGTCAGCCTGTCGAGTGTTATTTTCATAGTACCCATGATATTAGCATGCTGTACTTTGTTGTTACCAGAGCAAAAACAATGTTTATAAGTTTCGCAATAGTTGGTGGAAAGCCCGTATACTAAAGGTAAGATATATCTCTTTGTGTTTATGAACAACCCGCTATCACGTTACAATACTGTCTTCGTTGTAAAATTTATTTTGCTGGTAGCTATTTTATTTGTGCTGCAGCCCACCTATGCTTCTGCGGGAGGTACTGCTGGTACCAATGGTGCTGGTACGGGTGCGTCAGTCGGAGCGGCAACTAATGGTGGTGGAATATTCGCTAGCTCAACCTCGTGGGTCACAGCGACGACGGGGGTTCCATGGTTGGTACCGGAAGGAGTGTCTGAGGTAAAAGTGAAGGCGTGGGGCGCTGGTGGCGGTGGTGCTGATACAGCTAGTAATGCGGCGGGCGGCGGCGGCGGTTATGCTGAGGTAAACATGTCAGTACTGCCAGGAGATATTTTGTTCGTAGATGTGGGTAGTGGCGGCGAAATCACTACTGCTGGTGGAACCGGTGGTGAATTCACGCGTGTAGATATCAAAGAACCAAATGCGATTAGCGAGTTGCTGCTGATAGCTGGCGGCGGCGGCGGATCTGGTGACGGAAGCGCTTCTGGTGCGGACGCTGGCGCTGGCGGCGGATCAGTTGGATTTGGTGGTATTGGGGGCCTTGCTGTAGTAGGAAGTGATGGCGGCGACGGCGGTAGCGCCGGCACTGCATCATCTGGCGGCGCTGGCGGCGCAAATGCCTCTGGTGGTGGAACGAGCGGTTCGGGTGATTTTCTTACAAGTGGAATTCCCTCTGGTACAAATACGCTGGGTGGGTATGGCGGCGGCGGTTATTACGGTGGCGGCGCAGGTGGTAGTAGTGCTGCTGGTTCTGGCGGCGGTGGTGGAGGGTCCAGTTATGTTTCTAACCTTGGAACTACAGTAGCTTTGTTGTCTGGTGATGGCCGCTTGGCCGCCAATGACACTGACACAGATTATGTTAGTGCAACGGGGAATGGTGGACTGGGTAATCAGGTTGGTTCTGATGGAGCGGTAAAATTTTGGTACACCAAAGCGGTACTTGATCCGGCTGATTTTAGTCCGGTGACACTGGGAACTACTGTTGGGGTTGGTGCGACTATAAGTTCACTGTCTCTCGAAAGTACTATTACATCGACAGGTGGTACGGATGCTGGCGGTAATACGGCAGCTCTATACCGACGAGGGTATGTATATATAGAAGGAAATTCAGGCACGCCGCAATTGGGTGACCCCGGCGTATTGTTTGTCGAAGAAGCTGGGATATTTAGAGATGATCCCTTCGCTCTAACTATTTCTGGTTTAACCGTAGATACCGAATATCGGATACGACCATACGCAGAGAATATAACCGGCCTTTCGTACGGAGACCCGGTTACAGCCGCTACCTCAGACGGGCAAATTATTTTTGGGGCCGTAACAGCTACGTCTACTAATCCGACTTCTGTTCGAGCACAGGTCACAATCAATAACGATGCGGGGGCCGATATTGTACGTAGGGGATTTTTAATTGCTAGTTCGTCAGACGGTACCCCCACCTTGAGTACTCCCGAAGTACGTGGGTACAGTGATGTTCGTTATGGTGTCACCTCTACATTTGACCCTGGTAGTAGTGTGCAGGACATTACTCACTCACCAGATGGGACTATTATGGCTGTAGGTACTGCTGCTCGAGATGTGCGTCTATACAATGCGACAACTAATGCCTTGATTGCGACACTTACTGATCCTGTTGGGTACCCTTCGTCTGTGGCCTACTCGCCTGACGGATCAGTGTTAGTTGTTGGGGAGGGTATTTTTGGAAACAATAGTATCTATCTATATAACACCGCTACTAATGCGCTCATAACTACCTTGAGTGGTCCTACCGATATAATACGCGAGGTTACTTATTCACCAGACGGATCAACACTCGCTGCCGCTTCAAATGATGGAAATGTCTATCTGTACAACACCGCTACTAATGCGCTTATTGTTACATTAAGTGAGCAACCTAGTAGCGTTTTAAGTTTGGCATTTAGTGCTGATGGTTCACGACTAGCTAGTTTGGGTTTTTGGGGATCTTTATATATGTATGAAACTACGTCAAACACACTAGTGTCGACTACCACAATAACTTCTAGTACGATTTCTTCGAATGCGTCTTTAGCCTATTCTCCAGACGGTAGCGTGCTGGCGGTTGGTATGCATGATTCTGTATCTTTATATAATGCTACTGGTACGCTACTTAGTAAGCTTGTTGATACAACGAGCAGTGCTAACGATCTTATTTTTTCCCCTGATGGTACTCGGATGATACTTGGTACTGGTGACAATAAAGTCTATGTGTATGATACCGCCAATTATAATCTCACCCCTCGACCAATTATTGATGCCCTTGGTAGTATCGCAGCACTATCGTTTAGTTCGAGTAGCAATAAATTGGTTGTGGCGGCAGGCGATGCGGTGAGACTGCGCAAGTATGATCTTGTTGAGCAGCCAATAGCGGGTGACATATTTGCTTATACTTTATCTGGACTTTCTCCAAATCAAGAATACCTGGTTCGTCCTTATGCTGAAAACGAAGTCGGGGTGTGGTATGAAAATCCTTTGACCATATCGGTATTAAACGGTGAGATCGCTTTTGGAGATACGCAAGCAGTTGGTGTGAAAGGGCCAAGTGGCACAATAATCGCATCTAGTACCCTACTTAGTGATGGTGGCGGGTACCCGACCCGCCATGGCTTCGTGGTAGCAACCGGTACAATTGCAGCGCCTACACTTGGAAATGAAGAGGTTCGTGTTGCACAAAATTTCATAACCTCGCAAAATACTTTGAATAACATAGCCGTTGGACCTAATGGGCTAAGGTTATTGGTGGGTAGTTCAGGGCTTATTAGAGTATCTACCGATGCTGGTGATACATGGATAGATAGAAGATTGGAGGCCGAAACTAACACAACTTCATTGACTGGTGCGGCCATTGGTCCTAGTAGTGAAATGTTGGTAGTAGGTAATGGTTATATTCGCACCTCGACTGATGGCGGCGTTACGTGGATTGATAGATTTAGTGGAGTTTCTGGTGCCTCGACAAATCTCCAGGAGGCAGCCATTGGACCAAATGGAGAAATGTTAATTGTGGGTCAGTATGGCACAATTATAACTTCCACTAACGGTGGTGCTACATGGATTAATCGTTCTACGGCAGCTCAATCTGGTAATAATTTTATGCGAGGTGCAGCCATCGGTCCCAGTGGTGAAATGATCGTGCTTGGTACG
>Ga0307932_1000461_pt1 | contig 17005 bp, 12 predicted proteins | sample OrgLakmetageno48_FD_201843 | JGI IMG/M metagenome (GOLD analysis project Ga0307932, IMG submission 201843) | Saline water microbial communities from Organic Lake, Antarctica - #48 | ecosystem: Environmental > Aquatic > Non-marine Saline and Alkaline > Saline | place: Antarctica: Organic Lake...
AATTGAAAATGCGAAACAATTCACAAATTAGACGGTTGTTTGGAGAGATTATTAGTATTCTTGTCTTCTCTCAAAAGAAACATAGCTTCGACATTTATAAAATAAAGCAGAGTGATTTTGATTTAACAGAGATTAATTTTCGTCTAAAAGCAGATGGGTTGTCATATGCATGTGAATTATTCTCTAAGAGTGATCCAAAGGAGATATTTATAGCGATGAACGAGCTTGCATTTAGTATTTCAAAAAACAACACAAATAGAAACTCTAGCGACGCGTGTTATTGGATTGATTGGATAATACAATTTGAGACTATATCAAAGAAGAAAAAGGAATTAGTATTATGTGATAAGCGAAGTAATATGCCTGTATCTCAGAAGTTTCAAAGAGATATTATATGGATAATGTGGGAGTTATTCATGTCTGAATCGAGAAAGAATCATCCTCAAATTATAACCAAAATACTTGAAAGTCTGCTCACTATATTCTCTCTACATTATTCTTCAGGAGTGAAAAAAAGAAGAAGATATATATTATACTTTATCGTTAGCCTATTAACTGAGAAGGTAAATATAAATATACCACTTTATACAGATAAAAATATTATTGATGGCGTTGTTGATAAAATAGACTTAATATATAAGGACTTAAAGAAAAATGAGATAACACCAGATACAGAATATCTATTTAATGGTTTGAAACAAAATAATACTAATCTCGAAAAAACAATAGAGAAATTAGATAAACTAAGTTCTACAGATTTTATTCCACGGTGTTAATCAAACATCATACAATCTTTTTATATGCTTTCAAAACCATCTCACGCCTCTCAGAATAATCAACAATAGGAGAGATATATCCTATTTTTTTCATATCATAATCCTTACTATATTTAAACCATTCATGTATATGATTAGGCTCAATATCATTCAATTCAGGGCACCATTTTTTAATGAATACACACTCGGGGTCGTGTTTTTTACTCTGTGACCATGGATTAAAAATCCTAAAATACGGTTGACTATCTACACCACTGCCAGATACCCATTGCCAATTTCCGTTGTTAGCTGCGGGGTCATAATCAATTAGATTTTGTGCGAAGTATTTCTCACCTTTTCTCCAGTCAATAAACAATGTTTTTATCAAGAAACTTGCGACTATTAATCTACCACGATTATGCATATAACCTACTGTATTTAGCTGTCGCATACATGCATCAACCACTGGGAACCCTGTTTTACCTTCTTTCCAAGAATTGAAATACTTAATATTATTATCCCATTTCATCTCATCATATTTGGGCTTAAATGATTTACCTTTTAATACTCTGGGGTTTGCATCTAAAACATGAATATAAAAATCTCTCCAAATGAGTTGACGAATTAACCCTGTGTAGTGCCTTTTTTTAAGTTCATGATATAATTCTCTAATAGAGATGCAACCGTATTTAAGATATGGTGATAATTGTGTGGTTTCTTTGCTTAATTGGTCGCGTGTAGCTTCATATTTTTTAAATGAATCAATGCCAGATTTGGAGATCTTTTTTTCAGCTTCATTTCTACCGCCCTGTAATAAAGAGTGATAACTCGGGTCTGTTAATGTTATATACGCCTTATTTAGAGGTATAATATATTTTGTTTCTTTCTTTTTATAACACCATTCATGTTTGAAACGCGTATTAATAAGGTCTTGTATTTTATCTTTATTTTGCATGCATTTATCGTAAAATGGTGTGAATTTTTTATATACCTCATCAGAAGAATCTGTTCTTATTGAACCTGGAACAAAAAGACAGACATCGTGATAACAGTTGAACTTAACTTCATGTTTATCACACAACTTATTTATATCTTTATCTCGGGACTTAGAGTAAGGTGTATAATCTGTATTAATATAGAGAGATTCAATAGTATTTGTTTTAAAAATATGTTCTATTATCTTTTCATATTCGCCTTGATATAATCTCAATATTCCATCTTTATTCTTAATAGCTTCTTCTAAATCATCCAGGGATTCAATCATAAACTGAACTGATTTATTGGATTTATATTTGTTTTTATCTTCATCAGTTTGTTCAGGTGTAAATATATATATAGGGATTAATTGTTTGCATTCATCTATTGCGTGCGAAAGCGCTGTATTATCTTCAATTCTTAAATCTCTCCTGAAAATAAATAATCCGAGGTTATACATTACTATATATTGAGAGTATCTTTATGATTATTTTAATTTAAAACTTAAAATATAGAAACATAAATATGAAAATATATTGTGAATATTCCGATAAATTTCAGATAAATAAGACAAAAGATACAGAAAAAATATATTTCATTAACCAATTTTTCATCCACCCTAACAAGGAAAGACACGATGAAATCCTGTTCTGTTTAAAAAAGAATATTCTTAATGAAAATATTCATAAAATATACTTGTTAAACGAGAGAATATATACTAAAGAAGAACTGGGTATTTCAAGCGATAAAATTATACAAATAAATATCAATAAACGTCTTCAATACAGTGATATATTTCACTTTGTTGAAAGCGAGAAACTCAACGGATATATCGTATTCTGTAACAGCGATATATTCCTAGATAATACAATAAGTATTTTAAATAATTCCAGATTACAGGAAAATAAACAATTCATTGGTCTATTAAGATATGAATACATTAATGAAACACAGTCTAGGTTATTTGGACCGCGTCCAGACAGCCAAGATACATGGATATTTCACAGTAAAATGAATATAAATAAGGGTGATAGAAACATGTTTAACTTTCATTTTGGAATGCCTGGTTGCGATAATAAACTTCTATATTTGTTAAAAACTATTGGATATAAGTTATTGAATATTCCACATTTAATCAAAACATTTCATGTCCATCAGACACAGATACGTAATTATACATCTAATAATATTGTTTCTGATCCATTCCTCTTCTTAGAACCGTTCGGATATAATACATGTAGGTTTCACGAAAATGTTCCTATTAAGGACATTTCATAAACATATTTTGCGTAACATTATTAAAAGGAACATTATATTTTTTACACCATGCCGTACTCATTAATATATGTTTTTCTTTTAAAACATGCATTTTTTCATTGCGTTTTGCGCTATTCTCTATTAATACCAATGTATCGTTTATGTTATTAAGTTGTCTCTCAGTAAACATACAATTCATTTCACTAATATTATTTTTTATATGTGATGGAATTTTTAAATTTAAAATACTTATGTCTTTGTCATTCCAATCAGCCAATTGAATTTGAATAAAAAAACGTTTAATGCTCTGGTATATCGAATCATCCAGCGTGAATAACTTATTCTTACATACAATATATTTCTCAGAGTTTCCATATCTGCTTGTTTCTGGTTTGCAAATATACATCTCTTTAAACAATGTGGATAGAAAATAAATGGTTTGGTAAGAGGTTGTTGTAAATAAATCGAAACACTTAACTATAATTGTCCCGTTTGGTTTGCAAACAACTAATCCATGCAGAATTTCCGATAAAATCAATTTCGTTGCCGTTGCCTCTTGATTATTAAAATTATTAGAGAAATCAAATCCACCATCACCTGTAACCAAATCCATTTCCTCTTTATGATTAAGATAATTATGGTCTAAATTCTTGAGTGAATATAAGTTTCCATCCTTTGTTGCGCCATATTCAATAATAACGTTGCGATTTTCCTCAATAAATTGTCTCGCCTTAATCCATCCAGGAACATTAATACTATCATTTATTAGCGTCATACCATAGTATAGGTCATGGGTATTTTTTCTATAATATTTAACAGCCTCAATAAATCCACCTGGTCCTTCCGCAAGATGATATGTTTTAATAGGATTTGATACCATATTATTTTCTACAATACTAAAAAATTGCATCATTTCTAATAGTTTATAAAATGCCCTTGATAATGGTCGCAATTTACTAACCTTTTTATTATTGTTCATAGTATGAATCCATTCATACGGATTGGTATGTTTTTTAAAAACATCCCATGCTTTACTGTTTTGTTCGATTAATTCCTTGCAATCAGATAAATATTTAACACATGAATAGGTTGATTTTTCAATTGATGTGTTTATTTTACTTTCAACTTTAAGAGAAGAAAAAATATTAATTCTACTTTTTGTTTGTATTTCGTAATGAAGCATAATTATATAAAGATAATAATTAATATTTATATTGTTTTAATGTAATATATTTACTCGACAATAACTAGCTTTTTCTTTAATCTCTTAATAGTTCTTGGTTTCTTTGCAAGCGTTGTTTTAATTTTTGTAGTTTTAACCACATCATCCGCAACTTCATCTATAGTATCTTCATTAACACTTAATTTCGCAATTGACTCTTGCAATTTCTGTGTCTCCTCCTTCTCGTCTTGAATCTCAACTCTTTCGTCTTTCATATAAATATCAAATACTTTTTCAGCATCTACATTAGAAATCTTTTTATAGATGAAATAATTATTTAAGAATGAAATACGTTGTTCACCAGGGTTATCCTGTAATTTAATTGATTCACCTAACTCGTTCTCCGTATCACTCTTTACCTTTTTACGACCTCTATCTTTTTTAACCTTATTAATCATCTGGTCATGTAATAGAGAGAAACTACCTTGTCCTGAAGGCATGCGTTTTTCTTTTGACTCCTCTTTACTTAACACCTCAAACCCGTAGTTCTTCATGATTTTATTTAAATAATCGAAATTCACCAAATACTCCCTGAACATCTTGTTAATTGTCTCTTGATATACATCAATAGCATATCCCAAACTGGTCTCATCATTAGGAAATTCATCGCGATCATACTGCTTTTTAATCTCCCAAATCTTCTGACCATTTTTATTCTCTATAACGCTTTCTCCTTGTTTAATTCCGGATAGTTCGTTAAACACACGACGTCCGTCATAACATGTACCGATGAAATATCCGCCTTGACTGCATCCTTCAGAAACATTTCGCAAAAACGTATGTAATTTCTTGTTGTTTTCGAAGAAATAATGAATCGCGAATTGACATGATACGACATCGAAACCATCTTTTGCAACACCATATTGCTTATAGACACCTGTTCCAAGATGTTTTTCGTCCTTAGGTCCAGAGCCAAATACGGCATTTACAATATCTCTTCCTTTATCTGAATAACATGCGTCGCCGGATTTTATATGCATCGAACTATCGCCATTAATAAAGAGTGCCCGTGGAATTCGTGAATACTGTTTTTTATAATTCAAATAACGAGCACATGCCCCGTCAATTCTGTTTTCTATATTATCCTTTGAAATATCAACACCAAATACAAACTTCAACTTACTTGAAATCCACTTTGTAAAATCACCAGCTTTACCAACAGCTAAATCATATAGCGTATTACCTGGAGACGAAAGATTGTAAATCAACTGCTTCTTAATATATAAATTATGGAAATCTCTCAATGCTCTTGTCTGAGACTTACCATTTCTATTATAATATACATCACTATCTTCGACGCTTGGAATACCTTCTCCTGTCATTAGCATTTCTTTACCGATAGGATTATGAATTGAACTCCATACGCTCTGTGCAACATGATATGCATTACCGAAGTTGTTTAGTCCTGACCTATATTCGAGTGTTTTATCGTAGCGAACTCTGATTGGTTTCCATTGCCATCCGTCTTTATCATCCATTTCATATTTGAATTCAACAATAGTATTATCCTCAAAACTTTGCTGACCATCTTCTGTAAACATTTGATGTTGTCCTGATGAATCCATTTTCAACATGATATTGCACAAGTATGCGTTGGGTTTTGAAGGATTTGAAGGATAAAACGGCATTGGTTTATAGGTGGATTTAAATACTTTTGATGGTGATTCATCCTCATATTCTGGGAGTTTATCGTTAATTACATCATTACATGGATTGACGTATCCGTGTTTTTTACTATCGAATCCCACCATAAGAATTAGAGTTTTATATTGTTTAATCTGCTCGGTCGAATTCATAGAAACTCCAGTCTCGAAAATAGTATTAATTATCTCTGTATTAGAGTCTGTCTTTTTTGTTGAAACAAGGAAATCAACTGTATTATATGCTGGCGGTTTCCACTTGAAAGAGAGATTCCATGTTTTCTTAAAATTGTAAATAGTATCACTGGTATAATCTCCCCCGACAACTGTATTTAACGGCGTGAAAATAAGACCGTCAATCTCATATTCATATAACCCACCAATAATCTTTGTCAAAACAGATTTACATGCTCTAAATATACCTTTATTATCGTTCATCTTCTTCATCTTTTCAAGGCCATTCAATTTCTTAAAGTCGGCGTTTTTATCAAGTAATACAATTTCAAATACTTTTGGAACCATCTTTAGATTATTTTGTTTAGATACACTCTGAATATCTATTGATTTAACAAATGCTTGCAACTGATAAAGCCGGTAATTAGATTTTATAGAAGACGTATCAATCACATCAATAAACTCTTTCTTGCGCTGATCATCCTCGTTAATAAAATATATATCAAATGCTGCATATGTATTAATATAAGTTCCATATTTATCGAATAGAATATGCTCACCATCAACTATGCTATTAAAATGAGATTTTTTCTTTGTGAAACATCCTGTAAATTGAACTTTCATATTGGTGTTGATAAAATATATCTTACCTGTGTCGCTAATAAACATCAATTTACGCTCACCATCTGCTTTCTCAGTAACACAATAAGGATTGCGGATATTGGGGATATTAGATGTTTCCAAAACAGGCGATATATTTGTCATCTCCAGAGAAATCGATGATGGACCAATGAAATGCTTAGGATATAAATTGGTCTCCAACTCCTTTTTGTGAATTAACTTGAAATATTGTTTTTTGATATCACTTTGTTGATTAATTGTAATAGGATAAGAAGTTTCTTGCATACCGCTCAAGACATACATAATTGTTTTTTTTAGATCTAAATATCCTGAATCAGCTGATGGCATATACGCATTAAGCTCTTTATCAAACTCAATCTCAACTTCATAAGATTCACTATTGTTAAATACATTTGAATCTTGAATATTATATGTTGGAATCATGCGGTTATCCCGGTTCAACTTTGAACCTCTAACAATACTAACATCAACTCTTGGACCAAGCTTATCAGAACTTGTTAGACTATATCGTGTAATTAAACGAAATAATTTTTTCCTGTCACGCCAGTCATTTACAGTCTGATTAATTATTCCAAATTTAGTTCCCATTTTAATTTCGCTTTGATAAGAAACACGGAAATTGAAATCATTATTATCCACATATCTAATTGGATTTCCTTCTGAATCGATTTTCAATTTCTTCTGTTGAAATACAACATTTTCAGGAATATTTCCATCTTCATTAGCAATTGAATTTGTTCGACAATAATTTTGGATATTCAATGTCCCGTTAATCTCAGTTCTAATATTAGAAATTCTATGCTTTCCTGATTTAGGGTCGATATATTCATTTTGAATCTTCAGAGTCTGTGTTTCTGTACCCAGAACGAAATCCTGAGATAAAAGATATTTAATTACGTTATCAAAATCAACCTTTGTCAATGGTCTTCCTTTAACGCCAAAACGAATCTCAAATTCCTCATCGTTTTGGTCAGAAGAAATAAATTGTTTAAATAAATTTTCCATATCCTTTGATGTGTCTTTTTTCGTTTCAGACATACTTTATATATAATACATATCTTTATTATTTTATATTATATTTCAATTTTATGTATTAGTTCTTCGTATAACATTGTTTTTGTTTTTGATTTAATTTTCGAGTTAATACCTGTAATATTTGTATCGATTTTCATTTTACCGCAAATACTCTTTAGTTCATCCAATTTATATGATGATATAGATTTAAAGGGCTTTGTAATATTATCTACTAAATAATAATTATCGTTAATATGTTTATCATCAATAACATCGAGGTATAATTGTTTTTCATTAATATTAACACAATAATAACAGGTGTGTTGTTTATCCGAATAATTAATTATTTTACCACATGTTCCTTTCGCAAAAAATACTGGTTCTTTAAGTATAATTACACAAATAATCAATGTGTCCAAAGAAATTTCTTCTCCATTACCAAGCTCACTAATCGCAACCTCAATCTTTAATTTATTCACCTTTAAAATATCCTTTGTTTTATCATTAATTTTTTGCAAACATTTGACCAATTTAAATCTAAACTCTTGCTCATTTTTATATATAATTTCGCTATGAATTAATTTATACTCTTCATTACCATATATGATAACATATAACATCCATATATAACTATTAATATTGCAATATTTAGTGGATATTGTATTCTTAATTGACTCTATTTTTATGTTTGTGTGTTTTTGTTTCACTTCATCAATTTGTTCGGGATTATCGATGATATATTTGAGTGAAAACTGGTTTAACTTATTTAAAATAGTTCTTTCATCTGTGTTATATATCTCGAGAATTGTCTGATTATTCATTATAATTATATACTATAATGAATTAGCTTTAATACTATTTATCTGAAGTATTCGTCTTAAGTATCACTTAATAACTCTATTTTATAAAATGTTCCATCTATATTTATTCTTAAGAATGAACTAGTAGCAGTACCGGCGGAAATTGAAGACACAGCACCAGTTAAAATAATTGTGTCCGCCGTAATATTACCAATTATGTCAACATTGCTATTGAATGAAACATCTCCGTTAAAATAACTATTCGTAGGACCAATAAAGGAACTGTCACAAAGTGTAATTCCTGAAACATCTTTTATTAAATTACAACACATATCTACTTCGCCTGTCATACTAAGATTACCACTTATGTCAACATTGCTATTGAAAGAAACATCTCCGTTAAAATAACTATTCGTAGGACCAATAAAGGAACTGTCACAAAGTGTAATTCCTGAAACATCTCTTATTAAATTACAACACATATCTAATTCGCCTGTCATACTAAGATTACCACTTATGTCAACATTGCTATTGAAAGAAACATCTCCGTTAAAATAACTATTCGTAGGACCAATAAATGAATCATCACAAAGTGTAATTCCTGAAACATCTTTTATTAAATTACAACACATATCTAATTCGCCTGTCATACTAAGATTACCACTTATGTCAACATTGCTATTGAAGGAAACGTCGCCGTTAAAATAACTATTCGTAGGACCAATAAATGAACTGTCAAAAAACTCAATTCCTGAAACGTCTATTATTGAATTATTTGACATATCTAAATCACTCGATATAACCAAATTAGTCGGTATATTAGAACTTCCACCAACTGTTATATTACCAATTATATTTAAATTACCGCTTATGTCGACATTGTTATTGAAAGAAACATCACCATTAAAATAACTATTTGTAGGACCAATAAATGAATTGTCACAAAATGTAATTCCTGAAACGTCTATTATTGAATTACAAGACATATCTAAATCACTTGATATAACAAAATTAATATTGGAATTTCCACCTACTGATAGATTACCGTTTATATTTAAATCCCCATTTACACTACCGCCGTTTATAAGGGAATAATCACTAATAAATCTACATAATTCACTAGAAAGTTTTTTATTTTTGATATAGGAAGCATAATTACTATTACTCATTTAATATAGTAAAATAAAATAAAATTTATGTGAAATACTGTGCTTCGTAGTTTTGTTTCTGTGTCTCAACATCATTTATCATCTTTTCTTGTTTATTTAAATATATCATATATTTTTGAATATCACCAATAACATTATTCTCTAAAATAGAGAGATTTACAAATGTCCCGTTCTTATTCGCGCTATACTCGATATTATGCTTCTTCAAAATTTTCAATATATCCATATGTTTTCCTTTGTCCAAAACTTCAATAGCATCTCTCAGCTTAATTATATTATCAATAGTATATCCCATTATATAAAGTATATCTATATATTTAAGTTAAAATAAAAAATATATATTCAAAATAGATACACAATTATTATCCCTCCTCCTCTTCCATAATAACTAATGGTTTTTTACCTACAGTTAGCATACGCTTTCTAGCCGTAATTAATTCTCCAATAACAGAAATCTTTTCATCATTAATCTCATATCGTTGTCCAACTACGCGAATTGTTATCATATCATCCACATTAATATTGCTAAATTCCTTGTTTGAATAATGATGATCACGCGCAATAAATACGTCAATAGGTGAATTACTATGTCCGTTATCTCCTCTTATTCCAGCCTTTGTAATATTTTTAACTTTAATCTTAATCTTCATACCTTCAACTGGAGTGCAAATTAGACATTCAATTACCACGTCAAATACTACATTATTAGATTTTAAAACACCTGAAGAATATGAGACAATACGAACAGAATTCCCGCGAATAAATCCTTCAACTGAACACTTATTCTCCAATTCATTAGATAGTTTCTTTTGTAAAATCTCTTTTAAATTAGAACCAATATATTGGTAAGGTAGTGATATTTTTCTCGCTATTACGCTTAGCACATAAAGTCCTCCTGTCTTCTTTTCCGCTTTATTAGACGTCTTATTAGTTGTTGATAGTTCCATTTTATATATTGTTAATATAATTGTTTTTTTATTATTTATTAATCAATTTTATATTTATTTCTTCAAAACCTCAAGTTGATTCCAACTTGATTGTTCTAAATTCAAAAACCACACCTTATCATTAACATTATTATATTGATTATATCTAATAATTAACTCCTGCATAACACATAATATATCTGTTTTAATTCCTTTAGTATTTGTCGCTGTAAATATCTCGTCATCTAATATAATATTAATAGTATTAATTATATTTTTTTTACCTGCTTGGTCACATCTCGCACCAGTTGTTCGCGCTTCATCTATATTCTTTGTTTTGAAGATAAATGAATTGGTCTTTTTGATATATGAAATAAATCCAATCATTATGTTCATCTTTTCTTTACCAACCCGCATAGATAATAATAAATCTTTGAATTCCATCATATCAGTTGGTAATGCCTTCTCTAATTTTTTCTCATTATTACTCAATAACCACACATCCACTTTGTTTTTATCTTTAGAGAGAAGGAAACCGCTTATTTTGTTTGTTGGTATCTTTATAGTTGAATCAATATACTTCTTTAACGCCGTTTCATAACTTGTGAATTCATCTGCTTTTAAATAGAGGTATTCTATTAATGATTTCTTATCCATAAATTCTAACACATCGAAAAAATGGTGTAATGTTAATATCTCCAATGTTGCTCTATCAAATTTCAAGAAGGATAATAAATTACCTATTGCGGTTGTAACGAAATTACTCCAATCTTTTACACCTCTTTCTGGTTTGACAATACTCATTGCATTATTAATATCGCGTTCTATTTTTTCCATTATAGCAGATGTGCTAATAGACGAATCATCGATGGAAAGGAACTGATTAACCTCTTTAATACTCGGAACATCATGTAACGTATAGGATGATAATTCCTTATCTAATTTTACTGCCAAGGTTTGATGTTTATATTCAACTGGTTTTCCTCTTCTATATAAAGAAATCTTTTGATTACTTAATTCAATTGGTTGGAACATATAGAGTTCATTTATATTTACCAAGTTACCTAATCGTCCAAATACGTCGGTCAAAAATTCAGTTTTATCATCAATGAGATATTGTAGTGCATTATCTATTTGCATTAAAGGATAACTTTTTATAATTGTTAATTCACGTATAAGGTCGGTCTTTTTATAAACAAATCTACTTTTAAATAAATCCTTTATTTTATGTGTTATTTTCTCGATATTTAACGTGATAAAATCCTTATTATATGTGTCATAATTAAGAGGGGCGCTAGCTTTATCCATTTCAGGTAAACACTTATAATTACAATCTTCCATATAATCACATATTTGCGTGTATGCTTTATCTCCAACGTCATATTCAATTACTTTTCCACTTGATAAACGCATTTTCAAGGTAGTCTGTAAATCCTCCTCTGTCAATGTATTCATATTGGCGTTTATATGACAATCAACAGCATTTTCTTTCAATACACGAGAGATTGTTCCAATCTTAATTGCCTTTTGCTCGGCCAGTCTATAAATATATAGATCAAGTGGCTCTATTACGTTCTCATTATCCTTACCTAATAAAGTAATTGGATTTGAACCATATAAGTAAATCTCAACATTTCTCTCCTCAATAGTCTGTTTACAATGACTTCTAAAACGCACACCTCTACCAATGATTTGTTCCAGACGACTCATGTTATACCATGGCTCCATAATATGGATTTGTCTTATATTGTTAAAATCAATTCCTTCAGAACCTGCTTCAGATATAATTATTACCTTTACATCATCTCCATATATATTAGTGCTATTTGTGGCAGACTCGACGTCCTTTCCATTATTTGGACTCAACTTTATATCACCAGTTATCATTACATATTTCGCGGGATTAAAGATTGGTTTTTCTGTTCCAGACGACCCACTATAAAAAGCATCAAATTCATCTTTATTAAGCATCGACCGCGAGTCAATAGCAGGTGATGGCGGAGTTTCAAAGAGAGATTTACCCTTACCTGTTTTTGTATATCTTGTTAATCCGAGTTCTTCAAGTGCTAATGCTAATGGAACACATCCACTGTCAATATATTGTGAATATATAAGCGTTATACCACTAGACTTCTTTATATTTTCCATAATCGAATGTATCTTACCAGAATAACGCAGTAGTTTTTCACGAGAAAATACTTTTCCATATTTGGATAAAACGTTTGGTTTATATGCGAAATTATGTTTTGTATTAGCATCATACGTCATGATTGAACGTAATCCTTCATTACTTATAAAGTTGGATACAGAGATTTTTGATTCATTCTTTTCTTCTTCTGATAAATCAATATAATTATCGAGAGATTGGGATGGATAAACCATATTTAAACACTGTAATGGAGGCCCTATTTGTTGCCAACCCATACCTTTAGATCCGTCTTTTTCTATTGCATCAATAGATGGAAGTGTGTCTTGTATTTCCTTTACTGCCATACGATAGGCATTCTTTTGAACGTCGCCAATATCAGTCATGAATAAATCCAATCTATTAATTCCATCTTTAATAATAGTTTTATTTATTTGATAACGAGGATATGTAAATTGAGATGATTTTATAGAAAGATTTTCATTGATATCTGTTGGATATATTCTATATGGAAATGAAAAGGGATTTTCACCGCGTAAGAAACTAACATATCCTCTTAATTTACGTAGCAATAAATCCTTACCTCTTTCTTTTCCATCGCTACTTACTTTTAAATTACCGTCTTTATCGAATACATCCTTTATCTCAATAGCAGGTCGTCCGTCATTTATATTCATTAAATTAGTAAGCCATACAATCTCTCTTGCGTTGTTAAACATGGGCGTTGCGGATAAAAGTAATAACTTCAATGTCGAACTGTGCTTAACCAACTGGAGGAGATTTTCAGCAATGTTTTTCTTTGAATTATCAGTACTAATGCGAATATTATGAACCTCATCAATAACAATCAACCTGTTTGAGAATTCTTTTTTAATTGAATTAATAGCATTCTGTCTTGATTTAAGGTCATTAATGTTTTCAGAATCAATATATTTATTTTTAATATTTGTTATATAATTGGAAAACTCAATATAACCCATGAATACATAATACTGTCTAATTATTTTACCAATTTGTTTAATCACCTTTTCACGTTTTAATCCAGTCATGTTCATAGGATTTATCTCTTTTATAAATGTTGACCCTGTACATCCCTTTAAGTTCCAAATACCATTATTATTATTGAGTTTTCTAGCATCGAATAATTGTGTCTTAAAATTCTCCTGCACATTTGGTGATGCGACAATCATTATTTTTTTTGTAATACCTAACTGTTTCATATATTGACGCATTTCCTCGCATACAGATATGGCACTACAGGTTTTACCTGTTCCTAAACCATGATATAATAAAAGGCTGTTGTATGGAGTTAAGAACGACAAGAAATTTCTTACAAATATCTGGTGTGGAGCAAGTTCAAATTCCGCATTACATATCTTATCCATATTTTCTACAACAGTTCCTTCAGGTTTATCTATTTCTAAATCGTTAAATTCTTTCTTAAGAAATATCTTTTTATTGAAATCAACGTCATTTATATTTGGATAGAGAGATTCGAAATTTTCTCCTTTTAATAGCATTTCTTCTAAAACGTTTTTTCTCTCAAGAAAGTCTTTATATGATTTTTCCTTGAAAAGCTCATCTCCCTGCTTCTGTATTTTCGATAAATATTCCTTTATATTATCGACCGTCATATCATTGAAATCTATTCTTTTAGACATATTAACTTATTATATAATAATATTTATTTAATGAAATTCATACTTTCTCAATAAATTATATACATTTTTAATAACTTCCATCTTTTCTTTATTATATGACCTAATATGCTTAATACATTCTTTATATGTGAAAAACTTAATATCTGATACTTCACATCTTTGAAACTTACTCAAATCAATTGGGTGATTATCCAATTTAGCGATGTAATATTTGTGCTTGTAACATTTAAAATTTGAACCAATAAAGCACTCTTCAAACGGCCTAATGTTTTGTAATATAGAAATATCAGTTGTATTTATTCCTGTTTCCTCGCTAAATTCTCTAACGGCAGCACTATAATCTTTCTCTTGATAATTTCGACGTCCTTTTGGAAACCCCCATTCAGGCTCTTTCCAATCCGTTGTTGAACCTTTAATAATGGATTCGAGATTATACGAATCATTGATACCAATTTTAATAGATTCAAAACTGCTTTTAGAGTTATTATCAATATTATCGTTGCTATTTTTCCATAATTTCTTCCATAAAAATGGAAATTCTTTATTCAATAAAATATCCTTTTCACTATTCGTCATCTCATTTACTAAATTCTTTATATAATTATTATTATATAGATTGTATTTACCGCGAATAAAATCCACATATCCTAAACTATCACACCTTTTAATCATTAGAAATTTGTAATCGTTAATTGATTCGTCAAAGAAATAGCAAATTATACCTACACTTGTTACAGGCATATTACATGTGTTGTATATATTTCCTTTATCTCCACAATTATTACAGAAACATTGATATAACTTATTGTCTTGCTTAATATGCGGTAAAAAAATGTTTTGTTTAACCTTTGTAATGTTCATATTGGTAACGGCGTATATAAATATGTTAATTAATCTTTATATAATTATAGTTATAATATAAAGATAATGGAGAGAAATAATACAACAGACTTACATTTAGACCCTGCTATATGGGGACCGAATTTCTGGTTTTTTATCCAGACTATAGCGTTACAATATCCTAATAAAGCAAATGACGTCATTAAAAAAAAGTATTTTACCTTTTTCACTGATATGGAAGTGTTTTTACCAAATTTAGATACCAAAAAAACATATATTAAAATGCTTAATGATTATCCATTATCACCTTATTTAGATTCACGAATCTCTCTATTAAAATGGGTAAACTTCATTCACAATAAATACAATATCCTTTTGAATAAAGAACCAGTTGAACTATACAAAGGATTGGATATGTATTATAACCTATATAATACAAATGAATTTGACGAGTTTAAAATGAAAAAAAAGAGAGAAAAGCAAATATATATCTCTCTAATAGCCATACTTTCTTTTGTGTGCATTTATTTATATTATATAAATATATATGAAATTTGAATTCTTTATCATCGGAATAACCGGGCTTATAGTTTATAATACCTACTACGATAACTTTATTGTCAAGTGTATTGAAACAAATAAAAAATATATACAAATAGCTGGATATATGTTTGTAGCATTAAGCATTTATTCGTATATGAAAAAGAACCCTAATAACTCTCGCGGTTTGGTAGAAAGTGCTACCAATTTTATAAAACACATGCCTATCGATAATAGCGCCACGTCGGCGTTCGCTCCATTCATGGATTTCACACAGAGCATGCAATCATCCAATAATACACCACCAATCCCGAAAACACCACAAACTAAACGTATGCTACAATCCGGAGGCACCAATAGCGATATTAACAAACGTTGTGTTAGTCAATCCAAAAAGAAATTTATCGCTGCACAGCAAAGTTGGAGATGTGGTCATTGTAATCAACAACTTGACCACACATATGAAGTAGATCATGTTCTGGATTTACAATATGGAGGTTCAAATCAGGTAGATAATTTAATCGCACTTTGTAGAAATTGTCATGGTAAAAAAACTATGAACTCAAAAATTTAATAACTATTTATATTAATGATTAGTAAAATACTTAATACTATAGTAAACGTATTTAATAAAATAAAGTATTATTTAGCTATTCCAAATATACGGTACCAACTCATAGGATATTTATTACTCATATTGTATATCGTTTTGTTTTACGTGTATTTCGGTAAAAATCAGGAGTTCAATAGTTTCGCTCTAATCACCAATGCTGTGTTTTCTATATTACTTGTCGTAGGTATATTATTTGTTGTTATCAGATTTAACGCAGAAGACTCTCTTAAAAAACGCTTCTTTAAGGTGATAATTGGAACATCAATCGCTACAATAGGAGCAATAGCAGCATATTATTTAATATCGTATATGTCTAATAACCCGGTTTTCTCCGATTCAATAAGCGTGGGAATACAGGCAGCACTAGTGCTAGCAGCCTTATATATATCATATAGGGCTATTAAACATTATATGAATTCCAAAAAAGACGGAGGTAAGATAGCTGGAATATTAACAAAGATATTCAACTCGATACGTGATGCATTTATTGAAATATATACAACTTTTAAAGAAGCACCTTCATATGTTTATAAAATACTTTTAGCGCAAGCTATATTTGTAGGCTTATGGTTTTTGGTTCCCTATTTAAATAGATTAATATCCACATACGGAAGCGTTATATTATTAGACA
>Ga0307932_1000463_pt1 | contig 16999 bp, 14 predicted proteins | sample OrgLakmetageno48_FD_201843 | JGI IMG/M metagenome (GOLD analysis project Ga0307932, IMG submission 201843) | Saline water microbial communities from Organic Lake, Antarctica - #48 | ecosystem: Environmental > Aquatic > Non-marine Saline and Alkaline > Saline | place: Antarctica: Organic Lake...
TGGTCTGTCTAGTTAGCGGGCGTATGAAATGACGCGTGTTTCGCGGATGACATGTACCTTGATTTCTCCTGGGTAGCGCAGCTGAGCTTCGATGGTAGTGGCGATAGTGCGAGCCAGTGTGTTGGTTTCAAACTCGTTGAGACTCGATGGGTTTACCATGACTCGAATCTCTCTACCAGCGGCAATTGCATAGGCCTTTTCGACACCGACCAAGCTCGTGGCAATCTTTTCCAAGTCCGTCAGGCGTTTTACATAGTTTTCCATCGAATCGCGCCGTGCTCCGGGGCGTGAACCAGAAATAGAGTCAGCTACTTGGACAATGATACTCTCGGGTGTTTCATAAGGGTATTCTTCGTGGTGAGCGCGCATGGCGAGGATGACTTGGTGGTCAACATCATACTTCTCGAGAATACGAATTCCAATTTCCACGTGCGTTCCGGCTACTTCATGACTAACGGTCTTACCGATGTCGTGCAACAGCGCTCCTGCCCGAGCAACTGCTATATCAGCGCCAATCTCTTCGGCAATAGTACCTGCGATATGAGCCATCTCCACTGAGTGCCACAGCACGTTTTGTCCATAGCTGGTACGGAAATGCAGGCGACCTAAGATTACAATGAGGTCTGGGTGTAGATTAGGAACGTTAGCGTCGTAGGCCGCCTTTTCTCCCATCGCTCGCACGGTCTTGGCCACCTCTGATCGAGCTTGCTCCACCACCTCTTCAATCTTGGCTGGTTGGATACGTCCGTCTTTCAAAAGAGCCTCCAGCGCCACTCGGGCAATTTCTCGCCGAATGGGATCAAAAGAAGAGAGCACGATATAGCCAGGAGATTCGTCAACCAGGACATCTACTCCCGTTGCTCGCTCAAAGGCACGGACGTTGCGTCCCTCTTTGCCAATAATCTTGCCTTTTTGTTCGTCACTTTGCAGTTCCACGTGAGCAGTCATGAGGTTGGGTGACAGGGTATTTCCCACCCGATGAATGGCGGCCAAGAGGAGATTTTGCGCTTGAGCATCGTACTGTTCATCACCGAGGCGATTTATCTTCTCCAGTCTGGCTCGCAAGTCTTCGCCTCGCTCCTTTTCTACTTTATGGATGATAAGGTCGACCGCTTCCGCTTGAGTCAGTGCCGCCACCACCTCAAGCTTTCTATCCGCTTCGTCGACGCGGCCGTCCAGCTGATTTTTGATGGATTTGATGTGGGTGATTTTTTCTTGCAGGGATTCTTTTTGCGAATCGATGTCTATTTGGCGTTCGTCTAACAGCTCCTCGCGTTTGGCTAACCGAGTTTCTTTTTGCTCCAGCTTCTCCTCTAAATGTTTTCGTTCTGCTTTGGCTTCCTTTTCAATCGTGTCTGCTTTCGCTTCGGCTGCTTCAACAATTGTCAGCGCTTTCTTTTCGGCCGCTAGTTCGAGCTCTTTAATCTCAAGTTCAATTGAATTCTTCTTGGAAAAGGCGTGAAAATACCGCATGGTATACCCCGCTACCGCTCCAAGAACTAAAATCAGCACCAGCGCAACCGTAAATTCTAATGGTGGCATACTATAATCCTATTTTGTTTAGTAATTCGTCCGTGTCAGTCAGTATGAACGAAACTGTACTAGAGAATATGGGGTTTGTAAATTCCTGTCGGATTGCCGCAGATACAAAAACCACCCGCATATTGGCCACAGATTAGAATCTTTGATTCGTGCCTATGCCTCGGGTGGTTGTGTATAGGTGTAGATAGACGTTACTGAGTTCAGGTATCTAACCATCTCGTCTCAGCACTTGATCTGGTCGCTCTGTTGGTCCTTTCCTTACTTATAGATTTGATCCACGATTCCGTACTTTTTGGCTTCTTCTGCATCCATAAACATATCTCGGTCGACGTCAGTCTGGATTTTGGCGAGCTTTTGACCGGTGGCTTTGGCAAGCATTTTGTTCAGTCGGTCACGAGTCTTTAGGATATGCTTGGCGGTGATATCAATATCAGACGCTTGTCCATAGGCTCCGCCTGATGGCTGGTGAATCATCACTTCGGCATTGGGCAGAATAAATCGTTTCCCTTTGGCTCCCTGCGAGAGAATGAGCGACCCCATAGAAGCAGCCAGACCAACGCAAGCCGTTGCGACGTCAGGTTTGATGTGGTGCATCGTGTCGATAATAGAAAGACCGGCGGTCACGCTTCCACCGGGTGAGTTGACGTAGACGATGATGTCCTTCTTTGGGTCTTCTGCTTCCAAGAAAAGCAGCTGCGCTACCACGAGATTGGCCATGTGATCTTCAATCGGACCAGTAATAAAGATGATTCGTTCTTTCAAGAGTCTTGAGAAGATGTCAAAAGACCGTTCTCCGCCCACCGTTTTTTCAATCACCATGGGGACTAAATAGTTCTGTTCTTTGTGTGTGTTTTCAGATTTCATAATTGGTTCATTTTTTCAGTTATCCAGTGCAGTCTCCTGCTTTGGCAATGGTAGCAGATTTAGGAAAAAGAAAACAGCCGCGCCTTTTGGGAGCGGCTGTTTTCTTTTGTTTGGGAGCGGGTTATTTACTCTCCAGTCCCTTCATCACTTCTTCGTTAAGGAGGACTGAAGCGACGTAGAGTCGGACTCGGTGCTCGTCCGCATCTTTGAATCGCGTCAGAAGCTCTTTGGTTTGTTCGTTTACTTTTTCTGCGTCTGGTACGAGTTCTTCTTTCTTAGCAATTTCGTTTAAGACCAGTTGTAGTTGGGCTCGCTTCATCGCCGCTGGTTTCCATTCTTCAGCCAGCTCCTCTTTAGTCTTTTTGATATGAGCGAGATAGTCGTCCATCTGGAGTTCTGACCGCTTCAGGTCATCCTCCATCTGGGCAAACATTTGGTTGATTTCTGAGTCGATGAGAATCTTGGGTAAACTCATCTCTGTCACCGCAATGATTCCGTCGGTGATGTCCGCTCGGTGCTTGGCGGCGTTTTGTTGTTTCTTCTCGGTTTCGATGTGTTCTCTGAGTTTTGTTTTGAAATCTGCTACTGATTCAAACTGCCCTGGTTGCCCGAGCGCTTTGACTGACTCGTCGGTCAGCTCTGGTAGGGGTGCGTTTTTATCTTCCTCCACCTTTTGCTCTACTGACTCCGGAGTAGGGAGCTCAGCCGCGTCGGCATCAGCCTCTTCTTTTGACTGTTCAGAGAGCTTCTGCATGCGTTCGTAAGCCCGCTTTTGCTGTTGAATTTCTTTGATTTTGTCCTCGAGCTCTTGGTCAGTCACTTCGTCAGTGGGTCGATTCTTATTTATTTCTTGGGCAATCGTGTTGTAGTCAGGCAAGGTAAAGGTCGGCACCACTGCGACTGTTGCGGAAAACTCGAGGTCATTGTCCGGAGCGAGTTTTTGTACCTCAATATGGGGGTGACCAATTGCTTCAATATTGTGTTCGGTAATAATATGCGGATACGCGTGAGCAATAGCTCGCTCAGCCATCTCAGCCAAGATGTTAGATTCTCCTAAATGTTTTTCCAGTACCGGAGTAGGAACGTGACCTTTTCGGAACCCGTCGAGTTCAACGTTTTTCCCGAGGGCTACCAGAGCGGCTTTTCGTTCGCTTTGCAGCTCGATATACGGGAGCGCGCCTGAGATTTTGACCTGAGAATCAGGGAGTTCTTCAATGGTAAATGCTTGCTTAAAATCTACGGTGTGTGAATGTGACATAGTGGTCAGTAGTGTACGAAACTGAGTGGGAATTGCAACCTATTGAGTTGGTTGGATTGGGTATGTAAAGATAACTACGACTATGTAAACGACCTGCGGTAACTGTCAAGGAGCGTATGATTCGACAGTTACCGCAGGTCGTTGGCGGACTACTTGGTTTCCACAACAATAAAACCGCCTAGTGGCGGTTTTATTAGGTTTGATAAGTCTGGGTTATTGAGTTGATGCCTCAGCCTCCATTTGGGCGTCAATCGCTTCCATTTCGGAATCCATTGACTCGAGGTTCGTTGCTTCTAGGTCGGCTTCGATAGCAGATAATTCATCTGAGGTACTGACCGCTTGGGTCGTTTCCGTTTGCGCTTCTGCGGTCGTACTTTCCGGTTCGTTGTTTTGTGCTGCTGTGGGTCGCTCCGCTGCTGGAGCTGCCGGTGCTGGGGTACTCAAGCTAGCAAACCAGTAATACATTCCCCCAAGTATGAGCACAAGCAAAACTGCGAGGGTAACCAGTAAAGGACCATTGATCACTGAAGAAGATTCAGACTCAGTACGTGTCTGAACAACTGCGTTTTCTGGCATTTTCATTTCTTCATTTGAAAAATCTGGTGTCTGTACTTCTTTATTATTTTCATTCATGTTGCAGATCGATTACGTTATTCAATTCCTGCTCCAGCACTTTGTTCAGCTCGGGCTGCAAGAGACGCTTCTCTCATGAGGGTGATACTAGAACGGAGTTCACTGTGTGCTGTTTTGATAAAATTCTTGATGGCGATGAATTTTGCTTTCAGGGTAGTCCATCCGGCGCGTGCGTCTGATGAGCTGACCGCTGCGTACACAGATGCATCAATGTCAGCAATCTCTACTACCGCTGCATCAAGCGACAGTTGAGCTGACGCGAGAGCCGCTGCGCTGGCAGTGGTGTCTATTCCAGAATCTGACATCTTCGCCATACGAGATTCTAATCGACTGGCTATATTTTGTAGACGCGCAATCACCGCTTCCATCCGATTACTCATATTGGCTGCGAGGTTTGTGACTCGTTCTTGAGCTCTGGTTGCAAGGGCCGCTTTTTGCTGTGCGACCCGTTCTTGCACTATTGCTCGTTGTTGGGCAGTAGAGGCAGTGAGTTCATCGCGTAGATCGGCTCTGTCTGCTTGGGTATTTTCTCGAGCAGTTTGTTGGGGGTTTGTTGGTACTTCTGTTTCCGCTTGTGCGTCCGCCTCAGCATCCACGGAAGCGTCTACTTCACCGGCAGTTACTTGGGCAAACACGTTTTGCGAGAAAATCGTCAGACACAGAGTCACTGCTAGTGCAGAGGTGAATAACGTAAAAAGGGTGCGGGTAAAAAGGACAGTCATAACGAACGAATTATTTATAATATTTGGCTATATATGTATAGTATAGCGCCGCCAAGGTGTTCACCCCAGCGGCGCTGTACACAACTCAGCCTGATTATACCTTCAAGCTCGGCAAGATTTGCTTCTTCCGTGAAACGATTCCAGGGAGGATTTCTGTGTCGGATTCAACCGTGACGGAGAAAGATTTTTCGATGATGTCTTTAACGGCTGCGTTGTAGGTGAGTACGGTCGCTTCTTCTTTGAGGATGTCTACAATGAAGAAGAGAACTTCATCAACGTCACTTTCCGAATCGACCACCTCTTTAATAGCGCTTACAATACCGTCTTTTCGCTCAAGCACTGTTTCAGGATTGGTGGTTTCGATGACTGAGACTCGTACGTTCATGTCTCCAATAGCGAATTTCTTACTATCAAGCTTGATCAGTCCTGAGTCAGTAAAGCTCGATACATCACTCTTGGCAGCGAACATTTCACTGGCGTATTGCGCAATGTCGACATCAAGTTGTTGGGCGAGTTTTTCGGCAATGTCTTTGTCTTGCGGAGTGGTGGTCGGACTGCGGAATTCCAGTGTGTCAGAAAGGATGCAAGAGAGTAGAATACCCGCGATATGCTCCGGCAACTCTTCGTCGCCGATGAGGTCGTAGATGACGCTCGCAGTAGACGCTAGCGCCCGCAGGGTGATATCAATTGGTCCTTCGGTGCTGAGGCCCCCCACTAATTTGTGGTGGTCAATGATTTGGATGATGTCAGCTTCGTTGATGTTCGAAAAGAGTTCTTGCGGATTGTTAGTGTCGACAATCACCACTGAGTCCTCCGCTGAGACTGACTCCAATAGAGCCGGTGACTCGACGTTCCAGCGACTGAGCACGAACTCGGTTTCTTTGTTGAGCTCACCCAAGACAAACGGAGTGGCCTCCACCCCCGTGTGATTGCTCAAATACCACGCCCAGACAATAGCCGAGCCCGTGGCGTCTGTATCAGGGGAAAGATGTCCAAAAACTTTTATCATACGTAAGTATAGCGTTATAAATTAATCTATGCATGGTAACTCAAAATGAGAAAAAGGTGAAGAAACAGGAGCGAAAGTAAAACCGCCAGAATCCTTTCGGATTCCGGCGGTTTTGTAAATATTATCTTCAGTAGACTACTTTGACGAACCTTCCGGTGGAGTAGTTTCTTCTTCGTCCAACGCACCCTCGGTGGCTGGTTCTGACGGGAGACCGGAGGTCAGGTCAGTGTCTGGTTCCATTTCTCCCATTTCTACTTTCGCTTCTCCGAGCGAGTTGCCGCCGTCCTCTGCTTCTGCGAGTTGTCGCTCCGCTTCTTCTGGAGTATCAACTTCGTTTTCTTCGGTTGCAGCATAGGCGTCGCGGTCTTGAGTTTCTTCGGCATCCTTGAGTACCTCCTCGAGGTCAGGCTTGGTTGTAGTGCCATCATCTGTTCCCATAACCTCGTCATCAGTACCAACGGCCGTGTCGGCCGGCGCGTCGAGCTCTACATTCCCGTCTGCATCTGCTTCGGCGAGCTCTTCTCCAGTGTTGGCAGAAACGATATCAATCTTCCAGCCGGTGAGCTTGGCAGCGAGTCGCACATTTTGTCCGCCGCGACCAATGGCGAGAGATTGCTGGTCGCTCGCGACCTCAGCTATCGCATGACCACGATCACCTTTTTCTTCATCGGGTTCGGTCTCGATACGAATCTCCATGACTTGCGCTGGTGAGAGTGCATCCTCGAGGAATTCTACCGTTTCTGGTGACCATTCAATGATGTCGATTTTTTCACCACCCAATTCACTCATGACTGTCGATACACGAACTCCGCGCTGTCCCACTAAAGAACCAACTGGGTCGATGTGTTCGTCTACGGCGTGTACCGCAATCTTTGACCGAGCGCCAGCTTCTCGAGCGACGGCTTTTACTTCCACTGCTCCCGACTGGAGTTCCGGACACTCGATTTCAAAGAGTGCGACCAAGAAGTCTGGGTGTGAGCGTGAGAGTTTCAAGAAAATCCCGCGTGGGGTTTCTTCTACGGCAAGTAATACGGCTCGCAGTCGTTCTCCGGCCTTGAATCGTTCACCAGGAATCTGTTCTTCATAGGGCATGATGGCAGTCACTCGTCCCAAATCTACGTAGAGATTTCCTCGTTCAAATCGTTGTACGTGACCGATTACAATATCTCCTGCTTTTGAGCCAAACTCTGCCAAAGCTGATTCCTTTTCAGCTTCGCGAATCTTCTGCATGATGACCTGCTTGGCGGTTTGGGCAGCAATACGACCAAAGTCATCTTTTGGTTCTAGGGGAAAGATGAGTTCTTCGTTTAATTCAACCCCTTTTTTAATCATTTGCGCAGCACCAATCATAATGTGCTTCTCTTCATCAAACCGTACTTTTTTTTCTTCCTCCTCATCAGTTTCTTCTTCTGCAACTTCAATTGGCTCGCCGTCTTCATCGAGTTCTGGCTCCGGCTTAAGCATCGTTTCGTCGACGACGATTTTGATTTGATTGAAGTTGGTTGTCCCCGTATCCATGTCAAACTCACAGGTGATGATTTGTCCCCGCTTTCCGAATTCTTTTTTGTACGCGGTGGCGAGCGATTGCTCTATCGCGTCGAGCATTTTTGCACGAGAAATTCCTCGCTCTTCTTCCATTTCTGTCAGTACTGAGTTAATTACTTTTAGATCGAACATACTATTTTTATTACTTCAAGCTCTGAGCACCTTTGCTCACAACCCGAATTTCTTATATTTAATTGTCTTCTAGTCACTGCTGTCTTACGAAAGACTGCTCGGCTTTTTCAGCCGAGCAGTCAATCACAGTTAAATAAAAGTATACTCGTTCTGTGCGTAAAGTCAAAAGAATACCCAGTGGCGGCAGTCACGATACTGTGCTGTATAAGCTACGCCGCAGGAGTGAACAAAATAAACCACTGTATTTGTAGCGAAGCATTTGCAACCCCACAGGGGAGAAACCGCTGAGTCTCAAATACAGTGGTTTATTTTGTGTGTATGGGGAAGCGTAGACCGGTAGAAGAGAGTGTTATACTACTATTAAATGGGGTGGTAATGTTGCGTGCCTTTTCCAGTGATTTGCCCTAGGACAGGGGCAAATCAGGAACTAAATTCGCAATAGTCGCTACGCTCGTTTGCTCATTCATCATTCACACTCAATGCGAATTCAAGATACACAACTTAAGCGGTTTATCCTTGATGCTGGCTTAATCACCAAGTCGGATATTGCCAGTGCGGAAAAAATCGCCAAAGAAGAAAGCCGAACACTCAGTGAAGCCTTGATTTCTCACGGCCACATGACTGATGATGACATGCGCCGCATTGAGTCCTACGTACTAGGGATTCCGTTTGTGTCGCTCAAAGATGTGAAGATTGAGTTTGAAGTGCTGACGCTCATTCCCGAGCCGGTGGCACGAACGCATAATATTATTGCCTATAAAAAGTCAGAAGATACCCTAGAAATCGCCATGCTCGACACTGCTGACTTGCCAGCGATCGATTTTATAAAGAAGAAGGTAGGCCTCAAAATTCAACCTCGGTTGACCGATACCGAATCAATGCGGTTTGCGTTGCGGCAGTACCAAAAGACCCTTAAAGACGAATTTGGAGACCTGATAATGAAGGATGCGGCTGAGCTTAAGGTGTTGAACGAAGAGGGGACGGAAGTGAGCGAGCAAGAGCTCAAACAAATGGCGGAAGATTTGCCAGTGGTGCGTATCGTGGACACACTACTGCGACACGCGATTATTCAAGGTGCGTCTGATATCCATATTGAACCAATGGAGGAGGCAGTGCTCGTGCGGTACCGTATCGACGGTATTCTTAGTGATGCGATGAAGCTACCGAAGATGGCCTCTGACAGTTTAGTGGCTCGTCTGAAGGTGCTCTCAAATCTTAAGCTCGACCAAAAACGGCTGCCGCAGGACGGACGATTCAAGATGGAAATGGACGGACAAAAAGTTGCCTTTCGGGTTTCGATGCTGCCAGTATTTTACGGCGAGAAGGTGGTGATGCGACTGTTGCGGGAAAACCGCAGCGGCTTCTCGCTGGAAGGGATTGGATTTCACGGCAGTACCCTCGAGCGTATCCATCGTGCGACCCGAGCCACGACCGGAATCATCTTGGTGACGGGACCGACAGGGTCGGGTAAGTCGACGTCGCTCTACACGGTACTAGATATTTTAAATACCCCAGAGGTAAATATCTCGACCATTGAAGACCCGATTGAGTACCAGATGCCCCGCGTAAATCAATCCCAGGTAAAGCCAGACATTGGCTTTACCTTCGCTGCTGGTCTGCGGTCGCTTATGCGTCAGGACCCTGACGTGATCATGGTAGGAGAGATTCGTGATGAAGAGACGGCCAGTCTGGCTATTAACGCGGCGCTGACAGGGCACTTAGTGCTGGCGACGATCCACACCAACTCAGCTGCGGGAACAATTGCCCGTCTAGTTGACATGGGAGCTGAAGAGTTTCTCTTGGTCTCAACGTTGCGGGTAGCTATTGGACAGCGTTTGGTGCGAAAACTGGCAGACGACAAATTGCCGTACACCCTGACCAAAGCTGAAAAAGCGGAGCTCGAAGAAAAAGTAGATTTGAATTTAGTTTTAAAAAACCTGATTGAAGAAGGAGTGGTAAAAAAAGACACGACTTGGAACGACATCCCGTTTTATCATCCCAAAGAAAAAGGAGTAACCGAAGACGGATACAAAGGACGAATGGGAATCCACGAGGTACTAGAAATGTCACCAGCACTCAAAGAAATGATTATGGCGGGAAAGACCGGTGACGAAGTAGCGACGCAAGCTCGAAAAGAAGGGATGCTTACCATGATTGAAGACGGTATTTTTAAAGCCGCTCAAGGAATGACCAGTATCGAAGAAGTGTTGCGAGTCATCAATGAATAATTCCCATGACAAAATTTACATATCAAGGAGAAGATAGTAAAGGTAAAAAAATCACCAACATCGTTGAGGCTGAAGATCGGTTTGGAGTGTACTCCATAGCTCGAAATCTTGGACACACCGTTTCAAGAGTCGAAGCCACATCAGGTTTTAATTATAAGAAATTTCTTAGTATAGATAAAATCAATTACCTGCTCAGTCGCGTGAAGGCGGATGAGCTTACCATGATGACTCGAAACATCGGTTCGATGCTCAAGGCTGGCCTGACCATCTCGCGAGCATTGTCGGTGGTTGAAAGACAAAGTAGCAATCCTCGACTCAAAGGAGTGTTGAAGCGAATCGTTGAACGCATCAACCAAGGTGAACAATTTAATGAAGCGCTCAAAGAGTTCCCGAAAGTGTTCAACGACCTCTATGTTGCGATGGTGCGGGCCGGAGAGGAAAGTGGAAGCTTGGCTGAGTCACTGCAGACGCTGGCTATTCAGATGGAGCGTTCGAGTACCTTGATGAAGAAAATCAAAGGCGCCATGATTTACCCGATTATTGTGATGACGGTAATGGTAGTGATTGGTATTTTGATGATGATTTATGTGATGCCACAAATCACGGGAGTATTTAAGGGGATGGATATGGAGTTGCCTGCCACAACCCAATTTTTGATTGTGACCAGCGATTTCATGGTCAATTATACGTTCTTGGTACTGGCAGGTCTTATTGGCGGAATCGTTGGATTTATTTATTTTCTAAAAACCAAAGCGGGTAAAATTGCTACTTCTTGGGTGATTCCAAAACTACCGATTATTGGTACCTTGGCCAAAGAGACCAACTCTGCTCGAACCGCTCGAACTCTCTCTTCGCTGCTGTCTTCGGGGGTTGATGTGCTCCAGTCCATTCAAATTACTGAAGAAGTATTGCAAAATGTCTATTACAAAAAAATTCTACACGAAGCCGCAGAACGGGTAGAGAAAGGAACAGCTCTTTCAGAAGTATTTATCCAACGGAAAGATTTATATCCCATCCTGGTCGGGGAAATGATTATGGTGGGTGAAGAAACTGGTCAGATTTCCGGTATGCTCGGAGAGTTGGCGATTTTTTACGAAACGGAAGTAGAGCGTAAAACAAAAGATCTTTCTACTATCATTGAACCGTTACTGATGGTGGTGATTGGGACCTCAGTCGGGTTCTTGGCCCTGGCGTTGATCGCCCCAATTTATTCGATTTCAGACGGACTTTCATAACATGCACACCCGCCATACTCAGCAAGCCGGATTTTCTTTTGTTGAGATTATTGTGGTGTCTGCGATTTCAGCAATGATTTTTGGCGCCTTGTTTTCTTCATTTCAATTTACCTTGGCTCTGGTTAGTGATAGTCGGGCAAAACTCTCAGCCTTGTCAGTTGCCAATGACCGGATGGAGTATTTCCGGTCATTGCCGTATGACGACGTCGGAACTATTTCTGGTATTCCTCCCGGCACTATTGCCCAAAACGGCACGTCCATCCTCAATGGTATTGAATTTGCTGAGCGGGTACTCGTTGAATACGTAGATGACCCAGCCGATGGACAAGATACCGCTACCACCTCAGACAACAACTCGATTCCCTCAGACTACAAAAGAATAAAAGTAGAGTATACGTGGAATATCGGAAACGGTACCAGCAGCATTGCGTTAATTAGTAATATCGTTCCGCGATCAGTGGAGACTACTGCCGGTGGCGGAACCGCTCGGATTAACGTCATTGATGCCAATTCAATGTTGTTGCCGGGAGCTACTGTTCGATTACGCAACGACACGACCACTTCTACGATTGACGTGACTCGCATCACTGACGCCTCGGGGGCCGCTCTCTTTTCGGGTGCACCAGAGGGGAGTAACTATGAAGTGATTGTGACGGCCAATATCGGTGGCAATCAGTATTCAACTACTGGTACGTATCGAGCGACTACTTCAAATCCTAGTCCGAGCGTTGCTCCTTTTGCTGTGCTCGAAGCCGACGTGTCCACGTTGACGTTCCAGATTGGCGAGCTCAGTGATTTGGATATTTCTACTTACAGCGCTTTAAGTGAAGGGTCAATGGTTGAAGAGTTTACTGATTTACTGGCAACGGCTACCTCTACAAATGTAGGGGTAGTAAGCGGCGCTGCGGTGTTAGAAAATACGGCTGGGGTATATCAAGCCAACGGAATTGTCTATACGGAAATCATTACTCCGAGTCCGCTGTACCGGTGGGAGACAGTGCGGGTAGCAGCTGATGTACCAATGAACACAGACTACTCAGTACGTTTCTACACCGGGACTGGAACAGGTCCGTTTATCCTCATCCCCGATGCAGAGCTGTCCGGGAATAGTGTTGGTTTTGCTGACTCACTCATTGATCTTTCAGAGTTAGATGCCGTGGGTTATCCGTCCCTTACCGCCGGAATCACTCTAGAAACATCTGATACAGCCCAGACTCCCGCCATTGATGAGATAGCAGTTTTTTACACCCAGAATCAAACTCCTCGGGCTTCTATCACCTACAACATCACCGGTACGAAAACCATTGGTACCAACAGCAGTTCAAGTCCAATTTTTAAGTACGACACTTCCTTTACCACGGACGGGTCAGGGGAGTACACGCTAACCGATTTAGAATTTGATCAGTACCTGATTGAGAATCAAGCCGGACTCGATATTGCCAGTGCCTGTTCAGCGTATCCGTACGTTCACCGAGCTGGAGTTGACGGGGAGCTTTCGCTCACCTTGGTAGCAAATGCTGCCAACACGGCTCGCATTCAAATAGTAGATGCTCTTGGTCGAACAATACCTGGAGTCGAAGTGACCTTGAGTCGTCCGGGCTACAGCCAGACTCTCTATAGTAATGTCTGTGGCCAGGCGTTTTTCACGGGAGGAGTGTCAGCTGAATCGGACTACACATTAGATGTGTCAGTAGCGGGATATGCGAATCAATCGCTCAATCCGTTTGACGTTAATGGAGACGCTTCTCAATCGGTTATTTTGTCTATATGAATATGAAATTAATTCCCGAGCGTTTTCAGGCAGGAATGACATTGGTAGAAACGGTGGTAGCGATTGGTATCTATACGATTCTGATTCTGGCGATTACCGGGAGCGTTACGGCGTTATACAAAACAAACTCGTATGCTTTGGGGCAAGCGAATGAAGTCGATAACGCCAGAAGGGGAATGACCCAATGGAACAGAGACGTCAAAGAAATGACTCAAGGAGAAGACGGTACGTATCCCGTGGCGGTGATTGACGAACATAAACTAGGTTACTTTAGCGACACGGACCGTGATACCAATGTTGAGTACGTGGAATATATTCTCGCTTCAACTACACTGACTAAATACACCTATAATGCAACCGGTACGCCAGCGGTGTACGATTTTTCAACTCCAGACGAAGCACAAACGTTGTCTCTGTTTGTGCAGAATATTAATCAGGGCACGTCCACCTTTCTTTATTTTGACGAAACCGGAGCAGCCCTAAGCCCAACTTCCCCGCTGGTTAGGGTAAAATATATTAAAGCGCAGATTATTGTAAACATTGATCCGTTTCGATCGCCCGGTGAGTTTATGCTCCGGTCGAGTATCGCGCCCAGAAACCTAAAAGATAACCTGTAATCATGTTTGTTCATCAGTCACCACACTCACAGTCTTCAGCCGGCTTTTTGCTGATACTTGTGTTGGTGATGGGAAGTGTCTTTTTGCTGATGGTGAGTTCTTTTATTGGTTACGTAGCGACCCAAAACCAGGTGGTTAATTTTCGACATGAGCAACAGCGAGCGACGGAAATTGCTGAAGCGGGACTCAACTACTACCGTTGGTACTTAGCGCACTACCCAGGAGATGTTACAAACGGTACCGGTTTACCGGGACCGTACGTGCATGAATACAAAGATCCAGAAGGGGGGACGATTGGAGAATTTTCCCTAGACATTTCGAGTAACGAGTACTGTGGAGATATTGCTTCAATTGATATTACCTCTACTGGCCATGCCTACGTTGACCCAGACGCAATTGCTCGAATCAGTGCTCGGTATAAACAACCTACCGTTGCTGACTATTCGTTTATTAATAACGCCAGTGTTCGATATGGTTCTACTCGGGTCATTACTGGTCCCGTGCACGGAAACCAAGGAGTACTTATGGATGGGTCTCACAACTCGTTCGTGGGAGCTGGTGTCCCGACTTTTGATGGGAACGATGGTGTATACACGACCACTGGTAATGCTACGCCCGGGTTATTTCGATTTCCCATTTCACCAATTGATTTCACTGGGTTGACCATAGACATGGCGCAGATACGTGCTCGAGCCCAGTCAGACGGGATTTACTATGGCCCGACCTCCGAAGACGGCTATCGATTGGAGTTCAATAGTGACGGAACTATTGATGTGTACGAGGTGACTCAAACCAGCAATTATTGGTCGTACTCAGCAGTAGAAAAATGGCATCAGGGAGAACGAAACGACATACGCAACGAGACACTCTTAAATGCCGGATTGGCCATTAACCCTGATTGCCCAGTACTCTTCTTTGAAGATAAATTATGGATCGAAGGTCAGGTGACTCAGAAAGTGGCCGTAGGAGTGGGGTTGAATACCACTCCAAACCCATATGGAAGTGGTTCAAATGGACAAAACAACATTGTCATCCATAATAATTTACAATACGTGCCCAACAGCGATGCTGGTCTGGTAGCGATTGCTGAGGAGGATATTGATGTGGGAATAGAGGTACAAAACAATATGTCCGCCGACGGAATTTTCATCGCTCAAAAAGGGCGGTTTGGTCGCAATCGTTACTGTACATCTTGTGGCGTAAGAGAGTATTGGTGGTCTCCTTATGTTAACTATGGTTTACCTTGGTACCTAGATCAGTATGTGTCGCGGGACAGTCTCAATCGCCTGGGGTCAGTGGTGTCTAACCTAGGAGGAGGGACTGAGTGGGTCACCGGCGGGGGTACCCACTCATCGGGGTTCCGATCGCGGGTCACTTCTTTTGACCGCAATCAGGTTGATAATCCACCGCCACTAACGCCGACAACGAACGATGTGTACGAATTGCAAGATTGGCGGCAAGACGGGTAGGTAAGGGAACAGCGAGCGAAAGCTCGCTGTTTTTAATAGGGGAAGGTAATTTGCTTTGGCAAGGCAAATTACTGGCGGCGCTCTGCGTACAGAAAATATTGTCGCTGCGTTCCGTATTTTCCAGCAGCATTCGCAATATGCCCTTTGGATTCGGTGGTTAGCATTATGAACTTCGGGGTGATGCGCGGATAAATTGCTTTAGGAAAGGCAATTTACTCGCGATGCATTCGCAATATGCCCTTTGGGCATTTGCTCATGCTACAATTTCTTATATGAAAAAATCCAATCCATTGATTGCGGGAAACTGGAAATTGAACCCGGTTACCCAGTCTGACGCGGTTGCGTTGGCTGCTGCTGTCGTACAAAAGACTAAGAAAATTGAAAATGTGCATATTGCAATTGCACCACCCTATCCGTACCTCATTCCCGTCGAAAAGAAAATCAATAAGTCGGCCGTCGCCTTATGTGCGCAAGACGTTTCAACTGCTAATATGGGAGCATTTACAGGGGAAGTGTCTATCCTGCAGCTGAAAGATATTGGCACCGAGTTCATTATCTTGGGTCATTCTGAACGACGGGCGATGGGAGAAAAGGATGAATCAATTCGCGAAAAAATACTGCTTACACTCAAGCACCGGATGACACCAATTGTTTGTATCGGCGAAAAGAAGCGCGATGAAAAAGGAGATTATTTGTCATTTGTCGAAGCGCAGCTTACCAGTCTGGCTCATGAAGTCACCGCCGTCCAGATAAAGAAAGTGGTGATTGCCTACGAGCCAATCTGGGCCATCGGTACGGGGAAAACAGCAACCGTAGAAGATGTAAAAGAAATGCAAATCTTCATTGAAAGCGTGCTGGCAAAACTCTATGACCGAAAAACAGCGAAAGATGTACGACTCCTCTACGGAGGCTCAGTCAAACCGCGCAATGCAGCTCAGCTGCAGGCGGGGGGAGGCATGAATGGCTTCTTAGTGGGAGGAGCCAGTCTCAAGGCAGAAGATTTTGCAGACCTTATTGCGGAGTCAGCCAAATAATATGAAAAAAATTACTGAAGCGGGAAATCTCAAAGGAAAATACGTATTAATCCGCTCCTCACTGAACATTCCGCTGGAAGACGGTCAGATACGAAATACGTTTCGTCTCGAGCGGGCCATGCCAACTCTGCGCTATCTGCACGAAGCTGGAGCACGCACGATTATTTTAGGTCACTTAGGTCGCAAGCCAGAAGAAACCCTCAAGCCGGTATTTACGGAGCTGGAAAAACGTCTCCCGGTTCACTGGGGAGGAGTAGTAACTGGTGACGAGTTTATGGCCCGGAGAAACCTCTTGGCTGATGGGGAAATGCTCATGGCGGAAAACCTGCGACAGGATACACGCGAGACAGAAAACGACGCGCAATTCGTAGAGTATTTGGCGAGTCTAGGAGAACTGTACGTGAATGACGCGTTTGCCGTTGCGCACCGCGAGCACGCCTCTACTTTTGGTCTCGCGCAAAAGCTGCCGGCCTACGCTGGACTCACTATGGAAGAAGAAGTTACTGAATTGGCCAAAGCATTTGCTCCAGAACACCCGTCACTCTTTTTATTGGGTGGAGCCAAGTTTGAGACGAAGATGCCGTTGGTGGAAAAGTACCTTGAAGTATACGACCAGGTATTTATCGCCGGGGCACTAATGAATGATATTTTTAAAGCCAAGGGATATGAAGTAGGCCAGTCTCTGGTGTCTGATGTGTCTCTCAAAGGAGCTCCACTTCTAGATAATCCAAAACTCATCATCCCTATCGATGTAGTGGTGGACGGTCCGGATGGAAAAATGGTGAAATCTCCGAATCAGGTATTGCCGGCGGAAAAAATTATGGACGTGGGACCGATGACGGTAGACATGTTGGTGACGTATATCGAAAAAGCCAAAACGATTCTTTGGAATGGCCCGTTTGGTGCTTATGAAATGGGCTTTATCGAAAGTACCGAAATG
>Ga0307932_1000466_pt1 | contig 16919 bp, 17 predicted proteins | sample OrgLakmetageno48_FD_201843 | JGI IMG/M metagenome (GOLD analysis project Ga0307932, IMG submission 201843) | Saline water microbial communities from Organic Lake, Antarctica - #48 | ecosystem: Environmental > Aquatic > Non-marine Saline and Alkaline > Saline | place: Antarctica: Organic Lake...
CAATGGCAGTGATGAGTTTGATTATCTCAGCTTGTCCATACGGTGGGAGTTCTCGTGACGGTTCGTTTTCAAAACGCTTGGATGCATCAATAACGATACCGAGTCGGCGCGCGGTCTTGCGGGTAATGGTGGGATGAAAGTGGGCCGCTTCTATTATAATATTCTTCGATTCGGCGTGCACTCCGGCATACCGACCACCCTTCACTCCCGCTAAGCTAATCGGCGTATTTGATGAACCATCGACAATCAACAATTCTGTGCCATCAAGCTCAATGATGCGATCTTCGTCTTTGCCTCCTTCCGCGAGCAAACTCACTGTCTCCCCCGCTTTGGCGTACCGCACATCAAACTGCCACTTGCCGTCGACTTGAGGAAACAAGTCTGCGTCGTAGGCGTGCAGAGGTTGACCAATTGCATACATTACGTAGTTGGTAGCATCGACAATATTATTTATCGGGCGCTGACCAAGCGCTTTAAGTCTAGTTTTCAGCCAGTCGGGTGAATCTTTGACTTCAATTCCAGTGATGAGCGATGAAGTGAACCGTGAACACGCATTGGTATCCTCAATAGATACGGCGATTGTCTCAATGGTATCCAGCTGGGGAAGCTGAGCCAGCGGATCGTTCTTCATAGGTATATCGAGAATAGTCGCCAGTTCGCGAGCAATCCCTCGATGGGACAGACAGTCACTCGAACGGTTGGGCAGCACATCAACATCAATCACGGTTTCATTTTCTATTTGCTCTACTCCATCAATTTCAAACGCATAAAAGTTGAGTAGGTCTTCTACCTTCCCTGCATCAGGTAAATTCTCTCCTACATATTCTTTTAGCCAGCTATGAACAACTTTCATATATTAAAATTGATTAACAAATCGTAAATCTCCCGTGTAATAATCGCGCACGTCTTCCACTCCATATTTCATTACTCCCAGTCGGTCGATACCTATACCAAACGCAAACCCGGAGTATTTTTTACTATTAATACCAGCGTCCTCAAGCAAGTTTGGATGGACCATGCCCGCTCCCATGACTTCAATCCATTTTCCAGCCAATTTACTGTCTCCTTCAAGTAGTTTCATATCTACTTCAATCCCTGGTTCAACAAACGGGAAGAAGCTCGGGCGGAAACGAACCTCGGTTTTACCGCTAAAAAATTCTGTAAAGAAATATTCCAAGGTACCTTTGAGATGTCCCAGACTCACTCCCTCATCCACGTACAGTCCTTCAAGTTGATAAAACTGGGCTTCGTGTGTCGCGTCGGTTGCTTCATTACGAAACACTTTTCCGGGCACGATAATCTTAATTGGTGGCTGGTTTCCTTCCAAAACCCGAGCTTGCACTGGACTGGTATGCGTCCGCAGTACGGTTGGTTCGGACACATCTTCTGTTTTGAACCAAAACGTATCCTGCATGTCTCGAGACGGGTGGTCTTTGGGCACGTTCACTCTATCGAAGTTGTATTTTTCCAGTTCTGCTTCGGGACCCTCGGCAAAATCAAAACCAATCTTCGAAAAGATGTCGTTAATTTCCGCAATCATCTGGGTAAGTGGGTGCTGGTGTCCGGTCGGTATTTGCATAGGCTTTTAGTGTAGCACGGTGTTAATTTGTTTCAATTTGGGTCACAATTTGGAAATAGTATTCCCCGTCTTTGATGTAAATCACGTCGTTTTCAACGATGGTTTTAATATCAGTCCCCGGATACAGAAGCTGAGTATTTTGCCATGCTCGGTCATCAATTTCAGTAACGTAAATACCATCTTGGAGTTGCATTAAGACCAAGTCAGAGCTGTTCGGAAAAAAGTGATAATAAAAGACATCTTGGCGCAAGCGGTCCAACTTCACTTGCGTGCGGCAGACTCGATTATTATCAATCAATAGCGGCGTACTGGTGGACTGTCTCGCTGTTTCTACAGCTGCTGCAACATGTTCACCGTAGCGCTGCGAAGTAGAAGCCACTGACGAGCTAGAGATACAAAAATAGTAAGGAATAGCTGCTGATGAGCCAAGCCATTTCGCATATAACTCCCCTTCTTCATCAAACAACTCCATATCTCCCCGTAATGTCCTTTGGATTGGGGTGATGCCAGCAGTTTCTTTTTCTGGCGTAGTGGTCGCAAAACCAAACTTCCCTACTTCATCAAGCAGCCTACTAAATATCGACTTGGTTGAAGTGGATGTTGTCCCAAACAGACTCTCTACAAAAAGAAATTCACTATTAATTTGTAGCGTTATGGTGGCCGTAGAGGTTGAATAGTAAAAAGTTTCAGTACTCGTGGCCTGAGCAAATACTTTATCAATAATCTTATTTGAGAAGTATACGGAAGTACCGGTTGCGGTTTCATACAGTGTAATCGGACGGATTTGAGCTCGCTCTGGAAGATTAAACGCGGACACCTCAGTGACGACTCGTGAGTCCACCGGCAGCACTTTTGCCCAAGTTTGATAGCCAGAACTCTGCACCACTATCCGATGTTGATCTGCTGTAATATTTTGGATGTAGTACGCAGAACGAAAAAGTCGCGGGCGCTCCACTTGCCCCTCATTTAAATATACGTCTACTTCCAGGTTATCTGTAGTTACGTACATTCCACCAGTAGTCACAATCGAAGTTTCTTCATTTTCAAAGCTCAAACGGTATCCAGTGGTGTAAAAAATAAGCGAAGGGAGCGCAATGAGGAAAACCGCCACTAAGAACCAAAAAAATATTGAACGGTGTTTCTGCGGCAAAATTTGAATTTGGGGTTCATGTGTCATACGTTTACTTTATTCTTGCTTTTGGAGTAACCCAGAAGCCCATATACCGACCGAACATCAGTCGAGTCTGTGCGTCGAGGCCAGGAATAGCACTAAATACAATCATTGTCATCGGCACCATAATCCACTGTAACATCATAACAATATACCGAAAACGACTATGTCCATCAGGTCGGGGAGGTGTCAGTGAAAGTGAAATGATAGCCGAAACCACCAGTCCAAACATAGCTACGATCAAGAGATTTCGCACCATAATTGGCAACTCGTAAGACAGGACCGTTTCATGAAATTCTCGGGTACCCAAAAAGATAGGGGCCCAACCGAGAATGAAAAGCATGATTGGATTGGTTACTAGAGACCAATACCCCTCTCCTTGCAGTAATGCAACACTCCAACGCTTTTTCAACGGAATCGCTTTATTTTTTGTGAAGTGATACACGATGTAACACCAGTTTTCAACTCCGTACGTCCACCGTCTATGCTGCCGGTAAATATTCGCTATGGTGCCCAAAAAAGTAGACGCTGTTGTCGCGTCCATCGCAATAGGATACGACATCGATACCACTTCAAAGTTACCGTCGTTGGCAATCATCAGGTTCCAAAAGATGCGCGAGTCTTCACTGACCACATTCGCCTGCCCGTATCCGATTTCGTACAATGCTTGAAAACTCACTGAGTGAGAAGAAAATGTCGCTGCCTTTTCTGGTCGCTCTTGCATAATCATTTGCCAGAACGTACTGGACATAGCCATCACGCGTGAGAGCGCACCAGCCTCCCAGAGATTGTTAGTAAACAACGGCACTGGCTGAAAGCAGCTCTTGTAAGGATTCTCCACTGTCATGAAAAACCAAATCAAACAGTTGAAGTAATCAGGATAAATAACGGTGTCGATATCAAACACAGACGTTACGATATTTTTGTACGGAATTTTGTGGACATCAATCACCTTCTGCTTCACCTGCTGCAGCGCCCAGTGTACGTTTGAACCTTTCCCAGCTATTTCTCCAGTGATATCACTTGGATGAGTTGTGACCAAAAAATGACCGAACGAATTTCCGTACTTTTTTTCTAGTGTTCGCGCTACTGCTCCTGCTTCTGCTCCAGCTCTTGCTTCTGCTGCAAATACTACGATGAGTTTTTGGGGGTCATATCTAGCAGCCAGCACACCTTCGATTGTCTGTTCTAAAACTTCTATTGGCTCTTTGTAGAACGGAAAAATAACTAAGTGGTAGTACTTGTCGTATGAAAATCTTTGTACCATCTCTCCCCAATCAAGCTCCATGTGGTGCTTGAGGCGTTTCCAGTTGTAGCGCACGTGGTATGACAAGAAAATTGTTTTCAGTACCCAATAGATAGAGAATGCGATAATGAAGTAGGCGGCAATAAATGGAGTGTAGATAGAGGCCAAGACGATTCCAATAATGGTTGACCACGCCGCCACCCCAGGGACTATTTCCAGAAATCGGAAAAACCGCCGGTCTTTCCCAGTGAGTTCGTTTGCGCGAGCAACCTTAAAGTCTGATCGCTGTGCGTACGGTAAAAGGTGTGATTTTTCAATCATGAATACTGCCGAGTATAGCCTTATTTTCGTATAAAATAAAGGGTTTTGGTTACTGAGGTGGCATTTTAGCCGACGGTATAAATATACCGATTGACGTATGACTCTCGCTTGAGCTACTTGTATCAAAAATACTGTGTGCTTTGCTTTTTAAGGGATAGTATTGTGTTGCCACACTGTATCTTCGATACAGTGTGGCCTCGCTTGGGAATTACGATTCGACCGCAGGTCGAATCAACTAAAAGCAAAAGGCCCCAAAAACGAGCACGCTCTTTTTTGGGGACTTTTCTTTTTAGTCTTCGCTTTGCTCGTCACTTTGCTCGCATCGGAGCCACCTGTCAGATTCGAACTGACGACCTACTCATTACAAGTGAGTTGCTCTACCAACTGAGCTAAGGTGGCGTACAGACAAGATCTATCTTATCTATGAGTGTGCATCTTATCAAAGAATTCTTTAGAGCGCCACTCTCTTTAGTGCTTTTCCTCAAGTTTTTTATGGCGTAATTTTTTCTTTTGTGCCGGCGTCAGTGCCGTATCTACTTTATGATCTGCCATCTGACTAAGATGATTGATCGAGTTAAGCTGACGCTTCTCCATCCGTAGTTTTTTGGTCCGATTCCGGTTGCGTTCAAAAATTTTTTCAAACGATGCGTAAAACATTTGAATCGTAAGTAACAGTGTTTTTAGTACAGAATGGATACTGTAATACCAATTTAGCTGCACTACGTAGCGAACAAAGTGATTCCACGTTCGAATGAGCCAAATTTCAAACGCTCTGATTACTTTATCAAGCCCTCCACGAACTCTGGCAGCGAATAGACGCTTGCACTTTCTTCGCTCTATCTGAACCACAATGAGCATTAGAGTAAATACTCCAATGCTCATTGCAAGAAATGTTACTGCCGATTGAATCATTACACTATTTTACCGAAAGTCGTGCCATTTGTGCGACTGATACATTTTCTCCAAATTTCTGTACTGCACCAGTTACCATTTCTGCAATCGTAGATTCAGGATTTTTGATAAAATCTTGTTCGAGTAAGATTTGGTCTTTGAAGTATGAAGCAAGCTTTCCGTCCATGATTTTTTCTTGCATTTCTGCTGGCTTGTCAGCAACTTCACTTGCGAATACTTCTTTTGCTTTTTCAATCGCCTCTTGAGGGAGCTGATCTTTAGACACATACTTGGGATCTGTCGCGGCTACGTGCATCGCGATGTCTTTTGCCAGCGCGATAAATTCTTCGTTCTTTGCTACAAAGTCTGTCTCACATGAAAGCAGAATCATCGCCGACACTTCGTTTGTGTTATGTACGTAGGCGCCAACAGCACCAGCACCGAGTTCTCGGTCTGACTTTTTGTCTGCTGCTTCGCTACGCTTTTTCTTCAAGATGATTACAGCTTTCTCCATATCACCCTCGGCTTCGCTCAGAGCAGTCTTACACTGCATTACTGAGATACCAGTCTTTTCTCGTAATTCTTTTAGTTGTGCTGATGTAATTTCCATACTATTTATTTGAGTTTCAAAATGAACAAAATATCAAAACGGTCATTCTTAAAAGAACCTTCACCGTTTTGACACAGATTAGTTAGGTCGCCGTCGGGGTGTTGTAGGCCGAGTCGGTCGTGCCTCAACGGGCTTTGGAACGAACTGAGTCTTCCCTTCTGCGTATGCATCTGTTAGTTCCAAGAGGAGGAGTTTTACGCTTGTTTGTAGTGAGTCATTTCCGATAACTGGGTACTGTACTTTCGATGCGTCACAGTCTGAACTAAGGATTGCCATCACTGGAATGTTTCGTTCCTTCGCTTCGGCGACAGCAATAGAGTCGTGACGTGGGTCAACGACCAACATCATATCTGGCAGCTTTTGCATCTTTGAGATGCCGAAGAAATTGTGAGTGAGCTTCGCTGCTTCGCGACCAAGTACAACTCGTTCTTTTTTCTTGTACTTTCGCTCCAGCTCTCCCGACTCTCGTTCTGAAGTAAGTACTTCTAATCGGTTGACTCGTTTTTTAATTTCGCTGAAGTTTGTGAGCATCCCGCCTATCCATCGATTTGTGGCATACGGGGCTTCTACTTTTTCTGCCGCGTCTCTTACAATTTTTGATGATTCGTCTTTAGTTCCTACGAACAGTACTGTCTTACCGTGTAAGCCAGCTTCTTTAATAACTTCTTTTGCCGCATCGAGCAATTCTACTGTTTTTTCGAGGTCAAAAATATCGTTTCCGTCTTTAGTAATAAAGACGTACGGCACAACACTTGGGTGCCGCCGACTCTTTTTGAAGCCGAAGTGTGAGCCAGCTTGAAACAGCTGGTCGATGAATGTGTTCTTATTTTTAATAGTTGACATAATGTTTTATACGTAAAAAGCGCTTAAGCGCTTAGCCGGTCGATAGTAGCACAGCCAGATAGCCTTCGCAACAGCTTACCCGGTTGCCACTTCAGCTTCTAGCTCCACATCCTGAGAACCGGCAGCTACTTCTTGTAATGTTTTCACAATCGGAGCAATATCCCCTCCCAAGGTCGCTTCAATAGAGTGCCATGATTGTTTGATACGGTGGTCGGTGATTCTGTTTTGCGGGAAGTTATACGTACGGATTTTTTCGGAACGGCTTCCAGTTCCGATTTGGTTTTTTCGCGTTTGCGCATGTTTGCGTATTTCTTCTTCTTCATGCAACGCTTCGAGCTTAGCGGTCAGCATCTCCATTGCTTTGATGCGGTTTTTTAGCTGCGTCCGATCGCTTTCACACCGCACGTCAATACCAGAAGGACGGTGAACCAGTCGGACAGCTGTCTCAACTTTATTTACGTTCTGACCACCTGCTCCCCCAGCCCGTGAGAACTCCATGTCGATATCTCCTGGATTAATCTCTATCGTTGATTTTTTGCGCATTGGCAAAATCGCTACTGATGCGGTGGACGTGTGAATTCTGCCTTGCTTTTCAGTGGCCGGAATTCGCTGCACTCGATGTACTCCGGTCTCGTAACGCAAATGGTCGTACACTTGCTTGCCCAGAATTTCAAACGACGCTTCTTTATAACCACCCGCTTCTGACTCTGACACGTGCGAACGAATTGTTTCCCAGTTTTGTACTTCTGCGTACTTCAGGTACATACTAGCCAACTCGGCTGCAAACAAAGAGGCTTCATCTCCGCCAGCCCCGGCTCGCACCTCAAGCATCACTCCATAAGGTCTCACTTCTTCTTCTTTATTGGACTCAATGATTTTGTCCATCTCTGCAAACTGCCCTTCGAGTTGTCCTGTCAAACGTTCAATTTCTTCTTTGGCGAGTTCGGCCATTTCGGGATCACTATCAGCGAGCTCTTGTGCTTCAGTAAGCTTTAACATCTCACTCTCAAATTGCGACGCCAAAAATTGCGTTTTATGATTTTCTTTAAACTCTGCTAATTTGTCTTGATCGTATTCCATGTTGTCCTATCCTACGTCAAATATGTTTTTTATCAAATCACTAAAAGAGCCAGCTATTGGAAAAAATAAAGTAATAGACACTGCTATTGGCAGCTGTACCTGCCCGTTCCAGGAATTTGCCCTAGGGTAGGGGCAAATTCGGAACACAGTAAACAATAGCCCCTTTGGGGCTATTGTTTACTTTTTTGTTTTTCCTGCCTTGGCCATTCGTTGCTTGAATCGATCTACTCGACCGGCTGTGTCCATGACTTTCTCTTGTCCGGTGTAGAACGGGTGTGAAGCACTCGTCACGTCTACCTTTTTCATTGGATACTCTTTTCCGTCAGTCCAAGTGCTCGTTTGGGTAGTCTCGATAGTTGAGCCAATCAAAATCTGCTCATCACTTGAGTTGTCGTGAAAGATTACCATTCGATAATTTTCTGGGTGAATATCTTTTTTCATAATATGTTTGTTTTCGGCACGTCTTACCGCACCTAATAAATAATGTGAGTCGAACTATACCAGATGGTGCAATTTTAGCAATGGCATCCTAATTGGTAAGGATTTGGATTTCTTGAGCAAGTCTTGATTTACGATTCATCACCTGGTCGCCGTAAAAAGCATTGGCTGGATTTGAAGCTCCTCCCCAACCAGAGTAGTAGCGCAGTGCAGCCAACCGGTCGCCAGCGTAGGTGCCGTTGGCACCGTTATCACGCATCAAGAGAGCGGTGGCAATAAAGGCGTCTTGATTGACAAACGGACTCGATGGACCAGAACCGCCATTGATACGGCGTATCGCATCTGAAGATTTGTCGTACGTAAAACCATCTCCCGTAGCAACGATACCACCGTACATCGCCCAGGTAGAAGGGATGAATTGTGAAGGACCCATCGCCCCTCCCCAACCGACTCGAGAGCCGTTTTGAATAATTGGACAAGACACCGTTCGGGTATATGGATCAAACTCGAGAATCTCAGCAATTGCTAAGAATACTGGCTCATCACGAGTCGGGTGCATCACTGGTCTGGAACTTTGGTTGTCGGTAAACAAACAGCTTCCGAGGTTTGAACCCAAGTTTGTCTCTTGTTCAAGAATCGCCAAAATCATCGCCGCGTCTACTCCCGTCACTCCAGAGGCATACTGGGCCAACCGCACCGCTTCTGGAAAGGCAATCCCCCCTCCACCACCCAACAAGGTGAAGAGTGCATTTCGCAACTGCGATGCGGTTTTTCGCTGCGAGTCAAGTAGGGCCTGATACTCACGCTCTTCTCCTCTAGTAACAGTAAGGATTTGGGCTTTCTCGTTCTCTTTTCTTTCAATGGCTACTTTCTCTAATTCTTGAATGCGCTTCATCTCAGCTTCCGTCTCTTGTTTGTTTTCCAGTTCATTTTTTTGTTCGTGCGTGTCGCGACGAATACCGTGCAAAACATCCAGTGATTCGTTGAGTGATTCCTTCAAAGTCTGGAACGTGGCTACGTCGGTAAAAAACTCCGAGAAACTTTGCTTGCTCAACATCACTTCCACCAGAGAGTACTCTTCCAGGAGGGCCGACTTGCGCACCAAGTCTGCTAGCGAGTCTTGCTGCTTGGCCAGCTTCTCGGTCAAAATCTCGAGTATAACTTCTTTGTCACCGACCTGACCAGAGAGCTGTTCCATAGCCACTGCTCTGGCGCGAATACCCAACTGAGCCTGAGTAATCTCACTTTCAATAATAGACATGTCTCGCTCGAGGGACTGCCGTTCCATTTTTTTATCTTCCACTAATCGCTGCTGAATGAGAATCTGTCTGTCGACAGCTTGTAGTTCGGTCTCTAGTCGAGTTTTTCTTTGCGCATCAGTCTCAGCCCCATCCACAACAGGCGGGACAAGTAATATCAACAGTAAAAAACCGACCATCAACTTTCGTATCATGTCGGTTATTATAGCAGAGTATTTGCTTTTGTAGACTCGGGTGCTGTTATTGCGATTACTCTTTTGAGTCAGCGTCTTCTTTTTCTCCCTTGCCTTTTTCTTCCACTTCAATAGCATCCATATCAATCTCAGTTGATGCTTCATCTTCGTCATCAGTAGTCTGTTTGGCAGCACTGACCACTACAACTGGATCTTCTGGGTCTCCTTCGAACACAACACCTTGTGGAGCCTTTAGGTCTGAGATGTGAATCTTGTCGTCCACTTTTATCAATCCTGAGATGTCGACATCGATGTGTGAAGGTAGACTGCTTGGTAAACAGGTCACCTCGATTTCGTGCAATACTTTAGTAACTGAACCTGCTTTAGATTCTTCTACTGGCGCTTCGCCGGTAAACTCAAGTGCTACGTGGGTAGTCATCTCTTTTCCAACTTCAAACGCGTAGAAGTCTACGTGGGTGACTTGTTGTTTTACTGGATGAAAATCAACACTCTTAATAAGGACTTCAACGGGCTTTTCAAGACCTGATAACTCAACAATAGTTGATTCGCCGGCTTCTTTTCGAACTTTTTCAAATTCTTTCCCTGACAGAGTAATAGAAATTGGTTCTTGCTTGGTACCGTAGACTACGGCTGGAACGTCCCCATTTTTTCTCATCACTTCCATCTTTACTGATTCGTCACGAGCTGTGACTGCTAATGTAATAGTCATAATGAGACTAGACTAGCACAATTTTTCACATTGACCATAGCTTTACTACTCACTACTGCAAAAAGAACCTCCCGCGGGCAGTGGTATACTCAAAGACGTATGTCACAACAATACGATTTCGTCGCCATTGGCGACATCCTTATAGACGCATTTATTCAATTAAACAAAGACCAAGCTGACGTATCTATCGATCAAGATACCGGTCGAAAGACACTCAAGATGCCGTTTGGAAGTAAGCTTCCCTACGACAACGTAGTAGTGGTGCCGGCCGTTGGAAACTCTCCCAACGCCGCCGTATCTGCTCACCGGCTCGGGCTGGAAACAGCCTTGGTCACCAACCTCGGACATGACAAATTTGGCAAGGAGTGCTTAGAAGCACTGCGAACCGAAGGTATCCATACTGACTTTGTGAAAATCCACGAAGACAAAGGGACTAACTACCACTATGTACTCCGGTACGGACCAGAACGGACCATTCTTATCAATCACGAACATTACCCCTACTCTCTCCCAGACTTTCCAGTTGCACCAAAGTTTTTCTACTTCTCTTCAGTGGGTGAACACGGTATTCCGTTTCACCACGAAATTGCTGAGTACCTGAAAAACAATGAGACGAAACTGGCCTTCCAACCAGGGACCTTCCAGATTAAAGTCGGACATGAAGAAATTCGTGATATTTACGAAAACACGGAAATCTTTTTCTGCAATAAAGAAGAGGCTCAGGAGATTCTTAAATCAACCGAACAACACATCCCGACCCTTATTCGCGCTGTCCGCGAGCTAGGACCAACCCTGCCCGTCATCACTGATGGACCAAATGGAGCCTTCGTAGTGGACGCTGACGATCAAGCCTGGCACATGCCAATGTTCCCGGATCCAGCGCCACCAGTGGACCGTACCGGTGCCGGAGACTCATTCTCAAGTACCTTTACCGCAGCGATTATCCAAGGAAAAGACCCTGCTGAAGCGCTCTCATGGGGTCCAATCAATTCAATGAGTGTAGTACAGCACATCGGCGCCCAAGCCGGCTTACTCCCAATGGACGAGCTGCAAAAGCACCTAGAAGACCGACCAGGAGATTACGTAGCAAGCAAAATTGAATGATGAATGAGGAAAGGAGCGCAAGCGACTATTTTGAATTTACGTCTGAATTCGCCCTTTCCAAAGGCGAATTCCCAGGCGAGGAACGTTAGCCCGCCCGAAATTGCTAGACGAAGAAACGTGAGCTCTTCACCTTCCTAAGGCGAATTCCTAGGCGAGAAGCGTTATCTGGCCACGAAAATTGCGAACAGAATCTGTAGACGAACAAAACCCCCAAAACCCAAGCAAAAAAAACACCAGACTCAGTCTGGTGTTTTTTACTACTGATATTAAAAAGTAAACCTACTCCAATACTCTCCTGCCGGCGGCCACGATAGAGTCAATTCCCATTCCATAGTGCTCCACCAACTCGTCGGGATCTCCAGATTGACCAAACTGATCTTGTACTCCCACCCGAGAGATTTTAGTGGGATACACTCCACTTAAGAACTCTGCGACTGCTCCTCCTAAGCCACCGGTTACTTGGTGTTCTTCAACGGTCACTATCGCATCGTGTTCTTGAGCGAAGGCAAGCAGTTGCTCTTCATCGAGCGGCTTGATAGTTGCTATATGTAAAACAGACGCCCCTACACCATTTTTTTGTAATTCTTCAGCTGCCATAAGCGTGTTAAATAACAGTGAGCCCGTAGAGACAATTCCGACTTTTCTTTCTAAAGATTCATCTCGAGAAAACATCCGGACCGCCTTTCCAATCTCAAATGGTGAATCGGGGGTAGTAACCACCGGTGTGGCGCTGCGCCCGAGTCTAAAGTATACCGGGCCAACGTGCTTGGCAGCTGCCAAGGTGGCTTTACGAGCTTCGTGCTCATCTGCTGGAGCGATTACAATCATGTTTGGCAATGCCCGCATAATCGCTATATCTTCTATCGCCTGGTGTGTTGCTCCATCTGGCCCCACAGATACCCCAGCGTGTGCTCCGACAATTTTTACGTTTGCATCATTGTACGCAATGGTCGTACGGATTTGCTCCCAGTTTCGTCCCGGTGAAAACATGGCGTAGGAAGCAATAAACGGCACCTTACCCAGCGCTGCCATCCCGGAGCCGACTGACGCCAAGTTTTGTTCTGCCACTCCCCCTTGCACAAACCGATTTGGAAACTCGTCGGCAAATTTATCAGTTCGAGTAGAGCCAGTCAGGTCACAGCAAATTGCTACGACATGTTCATCGCGCTTCCCTGCTTCTAAGAGACCATCTCCATAGCCATTCCGGGTTGGTGACTTTTCCACTGATTCTGGTGAGAGGTTTGGTTGTAGGTGTTGAGCAAACATAATTATGCGTCATGAGTATTAATCGTCCCGGCTAACGTGCGGAGCTTTTCTAGAGCCACCTCTGCTTGCTTGTCTTTGGTTACCCTATCTTCAGGACCTTTCCCGGGAGGATTGCCGTGCCACCGAAAATCTCGCTCGAACACATCGACCCCTTTAGAGGCAATCGTATGAGCAATAATGACTGACGGTTGACCATACACTGCTTGAGCTTTTCCAATAGCATCGTTGAGCGCACGTATATTGTGCCCATCCACTTCTTGGACATCAAAATTGAAGGACTCAAACTTTTCGGCCAGTGGCTCCATTGGCATCACGTCCTTGGTGTAGCCATCAATCTGAATACCGTTGCGGTCAACAATCATTATCAAATTATTTAGCTTTTCTTTTCCCGCCAAGAAAGCTGCTTCCCAGATTTGTCCTTCTTGTAGTTCCCCATCGCCCGTCAGACAGTACATGAACTTAGCTGAATACGGATTGCTTATTCTTTCTGCAAGTGCCATTCCGATGGCTTGAGATAGACCAGAACCAAGTGGACCAGAACTTGTCTCGAGTCCAGGTAGTGATTGGCGGTGGGGATGTCCTTGGAGCCGTGAGCCGAACTTTCGCAACGTCAGTAGTTCTTCAACTGGAAAATACCCAGCGTGCGCCAGAGTCGCATAGAGTACTGGACAAATGTGCCCATTAGACAAAATGAGCCTGTCCCGCTCTTCCCAGTCAGGATTCTTGGGATCGTGTTTTAGGATACCAAAATACAAAAGAGTGAACACATCGGCCATTCCTAACGGGCCAGCAGTGTGTCCACTGCCAGCTTCGGTGAGCATCTCAATAATACTCTGACGGATTTCGTTGGCTTTAAATTCTAATTTTTTTATTTCTTGTGACGTAAGGTACTGCATAATTGACATCAGTATAGCAACCATTGAGGCTTCATGCGAAGCATTAGCCGTTAATAAGTGTGTTCAGAGATTGATATGCGGCGAGTGGATTATCTTGCAGTGTAATAGCTGAACCAACAATGAACCTATCAGCTCCAGCCGCTTTGAGGCGCTGGATGGTGTGCTCGTTTACACTGCCGTCCACCGTGATAGAGAGTAATGGATAGTGTTCTTTAATATGCGCAATTTTTTCAAAAACTGCTTCATCTAGTGACTGACCTTGCTTCCCTATCTCATAAATTCCCATCAGCTGAACGTAGTCCGCAAAAGGTAGGTAGGTTTCAAATGTTTCCATTGCAGTTTGCCCATTGAAGCTGATTCCCACCGAGACGTTTGTCTCAGCCACAAAGTTCGCGAACACTTCTTTTGCTACTGTCTCTACATGAAAAACCAGCATATCGGCTCCCGCTGCAATCCATTTGTTCGCAGCGACTACTGGTTGAGCTACCATCAAATCTACCTCGAGTGTGTATGCGTCGAGGTGTGACTTAATATCCAAAGGCTCCCCTACTGGCTCATACGGCCACGTGCTATTGGGCACAAATTTTCCATCAACGACATCCAAGTGAAACTCTTTGGAAAAAGCAAAGTGAGCTGCGTATTTTATCACTTCTTCTGCTGAGTGAGGAATGACGGCCGGGACAATTGGTGTAGTGCTCATGAGTGTAGTTGATTAGTGATATCGTCAAGCTTCTGAATCCGTCGCTGGTGACGCTCCTCCAGTTGCGTGTGCAATTGCAGCCATTCCCATACCTGCCGCTTGGTGACATCCACGGACAAAAATCTTGCCCCAATAGATAGCACATTGGCATTATTGTGCTCTCGGCTGAGAGTCACAATTTCGTCGCTCTGTGCGTACAGCACAGTCGCTCTGACGTAGGGAAACCGATTGGCGACCATCGCCTCACCCTGTCCTGAACCGCCAAAGATAATAGCGCATTCCGACTGCGGGTTTTTACTCACTGCGGCAGCAGCCAAGGCAATAAAATCGGGAAAGTCGTCCGACTCATCATACTCGTAGGCGCCGTGATCGATGGCGGTAAATCCTTCATGGAGTAACCACTGGGCAACAGCCTGCTTGTGTTCAAAACCAGCATGGTCTGTCGCTAAGTGAATAATCATGATTAACTTTTACTTAAGTGTCGAGCTGCTGCTGCTACGTGTTCCACGAGCGTTTGGGTGTAGCTGGTTTCGTTGTCGTACCAAGCCAGTACTTTGACCAGGTTTCCTCCGACTACCCTGGTGAAGGACAAGTCAGCGATTGAACCGACCCGGGAACCGATGATGTCCGAAGATACAATCGGCTCATCAGTAGCCGCAAAAATGTTTTTCCACCGGGCTTCTCCAGCAGCTGTTTGCAACGCTTGATTTACCTCTTCTACTGTAGTGTCTCGTGAAGCGATAAAGGTCACGTCAACAATCGAACCAACTGGAACCGGTACACGCATCGCCATACCATCGAAGTTACCTTTGAGTTCTGGATGAGCCAACGTGGTAGCAATAGCTGCTCCCGTAGTAGAAGGGATAATGTTCAGACTGGCCGCTCGACCCTTTCTAAAATCCTTGGCAGGTCCGTCTACTAGTGACTGAGTGGAAGTCATGGCGTGCACTGTGTTAAGAATCGCTTTGTCGATACCGATAGATTCCTTCAGGATAGCAATCAATGGACTCGTAGCGTTAGTAGTACACGAAGCGTTAGAGGTAATATCGCAGGTTGCAATTTCACTATCGTTTACTCCCATCAAAACAGTAGTCCCTTTTACCCCAGCAGCTCCCGCCTCGTCTTTTACTGGAGCCGAAATCACCACTCGTTTGGCGCCACCCGTGAGGTGCTTTTTAGACCCTTCGTAGGAAGCAAAGAATCCGGTCGCTTCGACCACGACATCAATATCCATATGTCCCCACGGTAATTTTTCTGGGTCTCGTTCTTGGAGGAAAGCGACTTCTTTTCCTCCGACGATGAGCTTGCCGTCTTTTTCTTCAACCTCAAATGGTGCGCGACCATAGACTGAATCGTATTTTAATAGGTACGCAAGATTCTCCAGACTACCCAGGTCGTTTACTGCCGCCACTTCAAAATCCGGATGTCCAAACGCTGAGCGCATAAACGTTCGTCCAATTCTTCCAAAACCATTAATTGCTACACGTACCATAAAATAAATATCTAAAACTAAATAACTCTTCCTACTATACTAGTAATCAGCACTATCTCCATCACCTTTATCCTCACGTCGGTGTCGAAGGACGAGTAGGAGGATAAGGAGGATAGCCCCCAACAGTGCGCCGCCAAGCAAAATAGGAGTCACTCCCTGGAAAAAGATATCTGGAAATACTACTGGCTCTGGCATATCTGTTGGCTGCGCAAACGTGATTGGTGTTTTATAGGTCGCTACCGTCAGTGCTTCGTAATCATAAATAACCACTTCCAGCACCGAGTCCCCTACTACCAAGAGCGCCGGTATGACCGCTTGGTAATGTGTGTTATCTTCGTTGATTCGCAGTAAAAATGAATAGCTTAATTTATTATTTGTCGGATCGAGCAAGGTACCAATGATTGACTTTAAGTTTCCTGAAACTGACTCCACGGGGATCTGCACTATAAAAGAGTCAGTGGGGCTCAGGGCAATATCTGGGTTAAGAAAAGAGTACTCAGTTTTCTGCTGCACAACAAACACCTCGGACAACTCTGGTACGCGCATATCTGGAGTAAATCGCTCTTGTTCTACGGAAGAGGTAGCTTCAGTAATTTTCACCGGGGGAGTCGGTAGGTTTGGTCTAGGGCTACCTGAGTCTCCGTCTGACTCATTACGCGGAATGTCCGACTGCGCAAACGCAACTGCAACTGCTCCCGAAGAGACCTTCCCTTGAGGGTTGTAGGCAAAGGCAGTGTAGTACACCGGAGAATATTCTGACAAGATATCAGTATCGGTAAACTGAAGTGCGGTTCCTTGGTAGACGATTGCCCCATTTTGCGGATGCGTCGGGAAACCGAGGTGACTTCTCACCACTCGAACGAAAGAAATGGTTTCATCAGCTGGCAGTTGCCACGACAGCTCTACGTCAGTTTGATTGGCCGCAGCTAAAAACCGGACAACGTTGGGCGGAATACCCGAGTCAGAAGGATTCACTGTCGTGAACTGTCCGGTGGCGATTACTGACTCCAGACCGAAGGGAGTCTCGGCAATAATCTCGTATTCGTAGGTAGTACCTGGCTCCAAGTCAGTCAGAACAGTCTGATGATTCTGAGTATAAAATTCGCTCACCAAGAATCCC